>Ga0315914_1000545_pt1 | contig 48560 bp, 25 predicted proteins | sample MpolenodulesMG_FD_203920 | JGI IMG/M metagenome (GOLD analysis project Ga0315914, IMG submission 203920) | Medicago polymorpha root nodule microbial communities from Los Angeles, California, United States - elongated nodules | ecosystem: Host-associated > Plants > Roots > Nodule | place: USA...
CAATTGATGTTGATGATTGTTGATAATTATGATGACAATGTGGTGATGACTCTTAATTGAATTATGACTTGATTGACTGTGTGGACGTAAATACTTGATAATGCAATTGTTGTTGAAGTCGATCAATATAGATGGAGGTTATCTTTTATATTGTTGTTGAATATTTATGAGGTGATTTTGCATTGTCGAGTCTTTGCTTGTATGTTCATGCATCATAGTCATGTTGAGTCTTGATGTTGTAAAGGAGGGTTACTCTTTTACTTCGGTGATAATGCAAGGCGGGTGTGAAATCTTACATATGATGTTTTTGTTGCATCATGGGTGACGACCTTGAGGTGATTTGGTACCACATGCATATATGTGTCGTGATTAGGCGCATAACATAATTGGCATGAGTCTTAATTGTTGCATGTGGATGATGATTGTTGATGATAAGTGTTTTTGATGAATACATACTTGTGACATTTGGAATTGTTGCATTGGAGTTAAATGCCCATGTTAATTAATTGAAAACTTGATTTATTCCATTTATGTCCAAACTGTTTATGTTGATTATGACTGATGTGAAGCTTACCCACAGTGGTTTTTACCGCCTACCTGTTTGTATGAATGGGTAGACGAAATGCAGGATTAGTTTGCTTCCGGTGAGTTGCTTGGTGATTGCTTGGATAGCGGGAGCTAATCTCCGTTATCGGTTCTTTAGAGTCTTAGATTAGACTCTGATTAGGTGTCAATCTTTTGATTTCCTGGACTTGTTTACGTTATTGAGATTTTGCCCATGTGTCGGGTTTTGGAGATTTTTATGATGATGTATATTGATCTTATGACATGTATACCCCGGTGATGTATGACTTATATCTGCTGCGAATGTTGAGAATTTTTATATATGCACGTTGTTTGATTTTCATGTGAAGACGTAGCGTCTATTTCTTGAATATTTATATTATTTGCGTGTATTATCGCTTTAATATAAATAGGGCATTACACATACCAAGGATGCAAACCAAAATTCATAAATAAACGAGATTTTCTTTTTCCGTCCTCCATACTCCTCGTGCGATCTCTGCATTTCAGTTTTTACCTCGTTCGAATTATATAATCTGGAAAAAAAAAACATGTTCCAAATTATATAATATGAACCATACATATATAAAAGCAAAACCAGAGACCCTCCCCCATGTTAGTAGTTATAGATTTTGCTCTAAATTTCTCCTAAACCTCCCAAAACTCTAACTACACGCATTGTGTGATTCTTGAAGTTTTTTTTGTGTGTCTAATTCATCACATTTCAAGCCTTTTCAACCACCAAACATAAGGTAAGGTCACATTTCTTCGATAATTTATTCCTTGGTTTTTTCTTCTTCTTGGTGCTCAACTTATCCGGATTACCTTCTAAAAAAAGAACTTATCCGGATTATATATAATCATTTACATATGACAAATGGCATCGAAAAAGTGTTATTGTACTTTTACAATATTTTATTTTGACAACGAAATTTTTTGTTACTCCATCTTTCTCTAAATATAAGTATTTATTGTATGTTTCATTTTAATTTAAAAAAACCGCAGTATGGTTAATGTGTCTATTTTATGGGTGAATTCACCTAAAAAATTTATTGGTTCAAGTCCCATTCTCAAAAAAAGAGGATACCCTACTTGTTCAAACTTGGCTCAATGTTTCAAAGGGTATCGATAAAAAAGCTAGTAGCTTTAGGTTAATAGTTAAAGAAAATTACAACAACTATGGTGATACTTTTGAAGTGAGAGAAATATCTCAACTTAAATCTCGATGGCATAAGTTGAATACAACTGTTGGAAAATTTGTAGGGTGTTACAGTCAAGCTTCTGAAAAACACCAAAGTGGAAGTTTAGAGAATGACATCTTGCTAAATGCAAACACAATTGGTTTCTCAAGATGTTGGTGAAAATTTAAGACTTGAGCATGTATGGAGATTGTTGAAAGATGAGCCAAAGTGGACAATACAATGCAATGCTAATTTGCTGGGTGCTTAAAAAGGACTAAAATTTATTCTCGTGGGGAATATTCATCATCTATTGACCTAGAGACGCCATCAAGTTGCGAAAAAGAGTCAATACAATAATCGGTACGCCCTATGAGACAAAAGGTAGCAAAAAAGAAAGAGAAAGGGAATGCATTTCAAACATCTTACATTGTCGATTTAACGCATTAAAAAGGCTTTAGGAAAAAAATTGATGAAATGAAAGAACTAACACTTGCAAAAAAGGTGGAGAGTATACCAAAGTTATATGATATTCTCATATGTAGGATACCTCATTGATGAATGAGAGTCAATTCAAACACCATGAGTATACTCGTGGAGTTATTAAGAAGCAATTAAGTGAAATGTAGTTAATATTTATGTTTTTATTAAAATTAGTACTTATGCACTATTCTTTTATGAAATATTATGTATTTCTCTTTGATTTTTTTGGTTACAATATTTCTCTTTGATTTAATTTAAGGCGACGAATAAATTAAATTTGTAATATTTTTAAAAAAAAGTACGAATTTTTATTTATTATTTAATATTTAAATGATTACAAAAATCGGAGATATATATTAAAAAGAAAATAAATAGAAATACTTAGGGGCAATTGTGGAACCCTAAAAAGTAATATAAGAACACAAATATGTTTCTTACATTGGAGTAGAAATGAGTTATGGTTCTTAAATCGTATGTGACATCCATGGATCCAAAAAAATGATTGAAGAACAAAATTTTGATTCCAACATCGGAGATGCTCTTAGATCCTCTCTTCCATCCTTATCATGGTCCAAAACGACATCAATCTTTATTTTTAACCTTATTTATTATTTATTTTTTTAAGTAGCCTAACGGCTAGAGAAATTCACATAAGTGAGGTGTACGGGGTTCGAACCCGGCCCCTGCATATATTATGCATTATTCTTTACCAAATGAGCCAAACTCATGCGGACTTAACCTTATTTATTTATTAAATTAAAAAAAAAAACTTATTTGTTAGCACCGAGACAAATTTGAAAGAGAATTTTCTACCATATTTTACTTTCATATTTCCTCAAAACAAAAAAGTGTCTATCGTATATTTCACTCTTATTAAGAAAATCTGGTTCCTAAAATATCATTTGTATACATGGTTAGGAGCAAAAAAAGCACGTGGTTAAAACCTAAAGCAACAAGAAACAGTAAGCAGTTAGTTAGGCAATTATTGTTCTCACAAAAGACATAAGAATAAAACTGGAAAAATGTCAAATTTGTGAATTACAGCCAATTATAATACTGTAGAACTATTGTAAAATAGACCGAATTTTTATTATTATACGAATACAAAGGAAGAACAAAAAAAAAAGGCATTGAAGCTGAGATGCAAAGTCATGACTGCCTCCATTTTATATCTCTTGATGTTCTAGCTTTTCAATTTTGTTTAAAATCTTCTTTCAAAAAATGAGATATGAAATAGAATAAGTGCAAAACTAATTTGTGGATACAATTGTAACTAATTGTATATTAAGAGATTTTTTTAATATAAAAGACTGATTTATAGAACTAAAATTGATTCATTTTATTATAAGTGTTAGTTAATTTCATAACTTACTAGTATATAATAAACCGTGCTTGTTGATGAAGCTGGGACAGCTCAGTACAATGCGTGCAAGAGTATAGTTAGCAACCATCATCATTTGTTAGAAGTATATATAAATGTTGGTCAAATTTTTAGTTTTGGAAATTTATAGTAGAATAGACCAAAAGAATTGCATTTATTTGCTTTTCAAATTAGAGTAACCTTTTATTGTATGATGAAAACTACATTCACCTTACCATTTAACTTCATACTTCTACCTTTCTCAAAGCATGAGTATGGTATCTTGCATCTAAAGACATTCTAGTAAATTCCCTTTGAGTTAGTATCATTTCCACAAAATTAAATGGCACTAATACGTTACAGCTAAGATTGTTTATTACTCCAAACTAAAATTGGTTAGATGCTTGAAACAAAAATATAAAAAATAAAAATAAAAATTGGTTGGATACACTATAAGAATTAGAGTTCAAATTTTGCAAACGATATCATTGCACACAAGTGTTCTTTAAACCTTGAGATATTCATGGTCGTCTCTGATTAGCCTTTCAAACTAATCTAAGCTTTTTATGTCATACTACATCTATCTACGTCTAAATATAATCAACTTTAAAAAGAAAAAATTTGTCTCTAAATATAGACCTCATTTTAGATTATTAGATACATTTATTTGAACTAAATACATCAAGTTATGTTGACTCAATTTTCTCTTGCATTTAAGACAGAGGCTATTACTTCATTTTATTAAATATACCTCCAATTGTAAGATGAGAACTAAGAGTTGAACACATTTATATTCAAAAAGGTATTACTTCGGTCTCTATTATAAAATAAATTTAACTTCTTAGATTTGTTTAATAAATGATATATCTACTCTATATTAGGAACTAGATACATTATTTATTGAATAAATATAAAAAATAAACTTCCTCTTATAATGAAGATCGGAGAGAATATCTTAGAAATATTCATACACAAAATCAATATGTTAAATAAAGTTATTAATTATATACAAGGTGTAAACTTTTTATATATGCATTCAATAAAATAATATGAAGTAGTTATTCGTATAGATATTTTAAGCACTAACCTAAAAATCAATATATTTTGATTGGATATAAATGTAAAAATGTTTTACACAGTCTGTATACAAATTGATCTCTTAAATAAAATACACTAGAAAAATTATTGTTTGTTACCACAAAAAGGTTGTTTATTAGCACATCCACTTGTCAATTTATAGTTACATAGAATAATGTAAAGCATGCAATCTCTATTCAAAATTTGCCAAACGTAATTAAACAAATCATCATTGATTGGTTTTTCTATTTTGACTTATGCACCATTTAGCAGTAGTAAGGTTGAAGTTTTAACAGTGAAGTTGAAGCATTTATAAGACTCTGGAAACTGCAACTTTTGCTACACACTGCAGGCTACAGCTTTAATGCACAAGACCATCTTTTTTTCAGATCAACACTTCCCAATACTTTAAACCAATCTACAAAACCTTTCTCTTTCTCTCACTTTCTCTCTGAAAAAACTCATTGCTGAAGAAGATTTGAAAGGAAAAAAAAATGGAGCATTATTCAACTTATAATTTCTTGACATTCTTGCTTCTGTTTGTAGTGTTCAATGTGGTTAAAGGACAGCCTCTTGTCCCTGCATTGTTCATATTTGGAGATTCTGTTGTTGATGCAGGAAATAACAATAACTTACACACAATTGTTAAATCAAATTTCCCTCCTTATGGAAGAGACTTCAACAATCAAATGCCAACAGGGAGGTTTTGTAATGGAAAACTTGCAGCAGATTTTACAGGCAATTTTTTTCTCCTTCTTTGCATGCATGTAGTTACGTTCAATTTTTTTCATATTATAAAACAATAATTACCTAAATAAGGATTTAATTTTTGATGAGTTTTTTTCTTCCATTACTGCAGCTGAAAATCTTGGATTTACTACTTATCCACCAGCTTACCTCAACTTACAGGAAAAAGGAAAAAACCTGTTAAATGGTGCCAACTTTGCTTCTGGTGCTTCTGGCTACTTTGATCCTACAGCCAAGCTATATGTAAATATATATTTTCATGTTTAAAACAAAACAAAAATATTATTTTTTTTCTACTTAACTTTGATCATATTGGCTAATCCTAATTTTTCTTCTTCTTTAATTTGTTCCATTTGAGTTTAGCATGCAATCTCATTAGAGCAGCAGCTGGAACACTATAAAGAATGCCAGAATATATTGGTAGGAGTAGCAGGGCAATCAAATGCTTCATCAATTATTTCTGGTGCTATATATCTTGTTAGTGCTGGAAGCAGTGACTTTGTTCAAAACTATTACATAAATCCTCTACTTTACAAGGTTTTTACTGCTGATCAATTTTCAGATATTCTCATGCAACACTATACCATTTTCATTCAGGTATGTCTTTCTTAACCTAATACCATTAAAAAAAAATCATTATTCTTTAGATCTTTGAACTATTTGAGAATTTTTACATAGGTCACCTATAACTAAAAAAATGTACTATTTGAATTTGTCAAAAATATTTAATTAGATCTCAGAACTATTTTTTTTTATTTGAGTCCCAAAATTTTTGAATATTTGTCAAAAATGAACTATTTGAATTTGTCAAAAATATTTAATTAAATCTCTGAACTAATATTTTTATGAGTCCCAAAACTTTTAAATATTTTAGATTATTAAGTCCTAAATTTTACATGATATATATATTTGGGTCTCTAAATTCAAGGACCTAATTACAAATTATTTAAAAGTTTAGCTACCCACTTAAGAAAATAGTTCAAGAAAATTACTTGGGATCTAATTGCACACTTTTTTAGGCTGGGAATCTATTTAAAAAAGCTAGGTATTTTTTTTTTCTTTGTCAAATAACTTCATTGATTTTAACATTTCCAAATTCCAAAAATGGATGTGACAGAATTTGTATGCACTCGGGGCAAGAAAAATTGGTGTAACAACATTACCTCCATTGGGTTGCCTGCCAGCAGCCATCACTCTCTTTGGCTCTCACAGCAATGAATGTGTGGAGAGGCTAAACAATGATGCTCTTAACTTCAACACTAAGCTAAACACCACATCACAGAACTTGCAAAAAGTGCTTAGTAACCTCACATTGGCTGTCCTTGATATCTACCAACCTCTCCATGACCTTGTCACTAAGCCTACCGAAAATGGTAAACTACTTCATAAGTGTCTGTTTGATTTTTTTTTATATATATTATTACTTGTTATGGCTCATGAGCAAGGACTATGAATAATTTTTCCTTCTGTTGCATACACTACTTTTTCATTCACAGGGTTTTATGAAGCAAGGAAGGCTTGTTGTGGAACTGGATTGATAGAGACATCTATATTGTGCAATAAGGACTCCATAGGAACGTGTGCGAATGCAACTGAATATGTATTCTGGGACGGTTTTCATCCATCTGAGGCTGCAAATAAGGTTTTGGCTGATGATTTGCTAATTTCTGGCATCTCTCTCATATCCTAATCCAACATTTTTTGGGTTCCTAGCAACTTTATTAAAATTATTATTATTATTTTACTTTTAAGTGTTATGTGTGCTGCTGCTGTTGTTAAATGCGTTTGGTTTATGTATAAGTAGCTTGAATATGATTAATTGCAAAGTTATTATTGTAATAAGACCAATGTTCTTGAGAGCTTTCTGTAAATTTTCTGTTTGAGTGTTCAAGTCTGTTCTTGCTGGATTTGCCTTCATTACATTACTTAAAGAATCTAGTTTTATGCAACAGATAAACTCAAACTACTCGAACCATAACTGTAGGCATTGAACCAGTGCTTAATGACTAATACAAGATCATAAGGGATGAGTTGTATAAACTTAAAAACTAAAAATGGTAGTAAACATATTTCAAGTGGGGTCGTTGAGGCTGCTTAGGTTACCTGTTGAACCTTCTAAGATTGGTATGTTCATATCATTATATATTTTTTCAAATTAAGTTCTATCCTAAAGAAATGTACTAACAAAACGTGCCTTGTGCTCGTTTATAGTTAAACATAGGGCAATCTCACATAATACATTTATGTGACATATCCTTTCTTAATTTTTTCAACACTTATCCTTAAAAAAATTGATTAATAGAGCACCAAAACAGGTGACTTCATGTGTCGTAACGATGACCAAAAGAGCACCAAAAAGTAAATCTTGCTCGCCAATTTTGTATGAGGGATAAGAAGGGGAAATAGAAATATAGCACTGGTGGCAGCGACTGCCGGAATTTCAGACAGAGGATGCAATAAAATCGGCATGAAATGACGGAGAGGGAGTGAGATGGATAGCACTTGTGTGACATTGTGGTGTCAATGCAGTGTGACATTGGCTTTCTTCTTTCTCTTTCATAAGTATTTTTTTGCTTTTTGTTATTTTTTTAAGTGAAGTGTGACACATGGCACATTGTGGTTGGCCAATGTTACATGACATGGGCACCACAATGTCACCCAAGTGCTTCCCGAGTGGGATGGTGTATTTAGGGGAAAAAATGTTGGATGGTGCAATTATAAAAAAGAATGGTGTATGTAACATTACCCTTAAACACAAGCATCAACCAAGAATATAGTGATCCCAACATTGGCACCTCTATGCCTAACAATCATTTGTGGCACACCCCAAAGTATCATTAGTAAAAGAAATAAATAATACTTCAAGCCATGGGGAGGACAAATAACCAAAACCAAGAGTAAAAAATTTGGAACCTATAATCTAGACATGTATACCACTGTATAGACAAGTTATTTAAAGTGTACCTCTTATTATGGAGGGATACAAATCAACTTTTGAACACCTGCTTGAGTCAATCTCTCATCATTTCTTTGCTGTGTAATTTGAACACATTTTTTCTCACGCTTTAAGCGATCAAGCCAACGAAAAGATACTTCCTGTTTTACTCTTAAAACCAAACAAAACAAGACCGCTCAAGCCACTAGACTTCATAATTCCTCTATATTGGGATTTGTTAACTCTTGACGGCCTAGCTAATTGAGGCTTCAGGAGGGAGTTAAACAATAGTACATGTCAAACCTTCAAAGATGATCTGGACAACTGTAGTTTACAACATAATAAAGTAATTCTACTTGGAGAATTTATGACAACAATCCAACAACTTTTTTACATCTATCTCACTGACAAAAACTTCAGTATTCCAATTATTCTCAGCATCCTCCTTTACAGCAGTCCACTGATTCACAATGCTGGTTATTCTCATGAGCTATTATTCCAAAGGTAAAGGGAAACAAATAATAAACAAAACATGCCTCAACATAAATAAGCATGTCAACCTAAATAACAATACATGTGGCTGACCATTTATAATCAGATGCACTGGGATGGCTAGTAACAAGATGCAAGTAGAAAAGGTATATGATGCTTCACAATAAAAGACTGGTAACCTATGCTTCAAAAAAAAAACCAAAAAGACTAGTAACCTAAATACATAGAGATCATTAGTGGGGTTAACATGTAACCAACATTGCTCTGCTCAAGAATTTCCCTTTAGTAACCGGTAACCAACATTGACAATAATTAAAGGGTTAACATGTCTTTACCCCCCCTGTAATGTAGGTCATTTCCGGTTTTCCCCCCTGTAAAATATTTTTGTTTTGAATTACCCCCCTAATAGGCCAAACAAAAACCAATTTTATTTTATTTTTCAAGAAATTAAAACAAAAATATTTTACAGGGGGTAAATCAAAAAAATAATTTTACAGGGGGGAAAAACGGAAATGACCTATATTACAGGGGGTAAAGACCTATTAACCCATAATTAAATGAAGGGGACTTGTAAATGTAATGGATGGAAACTGTGAAATTTGTAAATAGCAACAGCCACACAATCATAGTTGGTTGCAGTGGAAATCAAATGTGCAGTGGACTATAACAACAATACTAGGGAAACGGAGTCACATCTCTGGGAAAGCTTTACCTAACCATCACTAGAATTATGCTTGTGGGAATTCTCAGTCAAAGACGGTGAAAAAAATGAGTAACAGCCATAATATTATGAGGATTTCTACCACACATGTTCCTTATCATGTGTAAAATCTTTTGTAACATACAATGTCATTAATTTTGTCAAAAAATAATGATATATTGATAAATGAAAAAAAAAATCCATATATACACGGCTGTAAGACAGAATTAATAGAAAGTAGAAACTAGTAGCTCATGTAAATGATTTTGTGCTGGGTTGACTTTTTATGCATTAATCTTCTGCTAACACCCCATAACGGGTTTATTTTTCTAACAACTAATGAAATGCCAAACTTATTAAATTATGTATCAAGTACTAACATATTTATTACTGTGAGGTCTATTAAAATTAAATTCTTCAATTCAATAGAAGTATTGTCAAACTTAGTTACTATTAATAACCACTTTTTTCTGGCCAAAACAAATTAGCAACAAGAATTAAGATGGATTTCTAATCATATAATCATGAAAACTAATGCAACATCATATTTCTAAGAAACTGAAACCTAATTCCAAGAAACGTGATTCTTCAAAATTTTCAAATCCTGCCATCCAAAGGGGGCCTCAGAATCGCAAACAATAAATGCAAATAAATAAATGAAGGATACAGATGTGTTTTTGGCATCTGCTGTTGAACCAGGACTGGAGTCAACACATTGTTGGTTCAGAAGCTCATCTTCAATCAGATCGATTCTTCTGACAAGAACCGAAACAAGGTGGAATAAACTTGATGAGTTCATTTCAGTTTCATGTATTCTGACCAATATTCTAGCAAGTACGTTCCAGACTGCATTTCTTGCTTCAAAATCATCCGAAGCAAAAGGAAATATATCAATCAGACCACCTAAGAGGCACGAATCTGGAAGGCACAATGTCATTTAACATTATACAACTAATCGAGATATATCAAAAACAAACAAATAAATATCGCATTGAAGTCTATGGATGAATGAAATGGATATATATTTACCATGTGATATTTCGGAAGCACGGTCAGCCACATCAGACAAAATATTTGCAATAAGAACTGAGGCAGTAACACAGCAGTTCCCGACCTACAAGAGATATGACCAATTCACCATTGTTTTTCAGTTGTCCAAATCATTTTCATTTCATGTCATTCTATGAGAAGCAGATATTAAATAACAAGAGGAAAGTGTTAACTACAATAATGTTGTACCTCAACTTTATCTGGAAACTTGACCATGTCACATACAAGATGAAAAAGTTCATTATTTGAACATATTTCCTGAGAATGTTCATCTATAACTGAAAGACCTTCAATGGCACGAAGAATTAAATCAAGAACTGAGTACCTGAAATTTTAAGATATTCAGTTGTCAAATCAATTCCACCAGACTGATGGATGAATAGTTACAAAAATGTGTCAATAATGTTGTCATAATTGGTATTAGAAGATAATAGGAACTGTCTAATTTCATTGATGCAAAATGGAGGGTTGTGGATCATAGTACCTTTCAGGTATTCTTTCATCACTCTTTAACTTGCTTATCTCAAAAGTTAAGAGATTGATCAATATACTTGCCAAACCAAGCTTCAGCATGGGTGGAAGAAGCTCATCCAAAGCTTTCTGCTGACTTTCTAATATAGCTAATATAAGCCCTACACTCTGTTAAAAATTAAAATACGCTTATCAATTGATTAGCTGGAACTTGCAGTCTGACTCAGAAACAAGGCCAAAAAAAAAAAAAAAGCAAAATGGTTGTATTACTTTTCCTTTCCTCCCAAGATTGTTTTTGTTACAGAATTACAACGTATTCATTACCTTCTCTAAAAGCTGAAGGTTCAAAGTATTTTCTGCAATCCATAATATTTGACATAATATATGTTCGGATTGCAATGCCTCAGCCCATCTAATAGACTCACCACTTTGAAGGCCCACGGTTAACAATCTGTTCTCATAACACAAGAAAAATTATTAAAATAAAGATAATTAAGAAAAAAAGTAGTATGATACCTAGTTTGCAGCACAACACGCATAAAATTTTACGGATGGATAAGTAAATAAATAAATTATCCCCTATTCCTATATATTCAGGCTGGTATATCTGTGTGCAGGCTCTTCTTTTATGGAAATAAATTGAATCATGTAGCAAAACATGCCAATATTTCTGCATGACTCAGAAAGAACCAGTTCTAAAAACACCATGAGCAGAACGCCAAAAGGTGGCTAAAATAACAACCCTGTGCAAAATGAGTCTAGAGCAAAACAAGAGCCCTTTGAAATTTTATAATTTCCACTCCAGACATATACAAAAAAGAAATGCAGAGACAGAGTTTTGCCACAAAATATTAGCTTTCTATGCGAACAAATCCTCCGAAATCGAGAGAAATTAAAGCATATCCGTAGGACAAACCTACTATCCTCCGTAAATCCCACACAGCTTACTCTGTGAAAAAGTAGCCATAAAACAATGCAAAATGAGATAAACCCTGGTTGATGGACAAGAATTACATAATAGACATTCTGGGAGACAGCAATGAGATTCTATGCTTCAGTAACATGTCATCAATGTTGTTGTTAGTTATGTAAAACAATAGTCCAAACATAAGGTTTGAGCTTAGATGGAGCTTTAGAAACTTTGTTAGGAGGATGGGAAAGGAGCTGAAGATTTTCAAGAGAAAACTCCTCAATAGTAAAGGGCTCAAAGTCTATCATAGAGGAAGATGAATTTGAGACTATAACTCAGCAACCTCTCTAACAGGCAAGTTCGTCAAGGAAATAAAGAATTCAAAAGGAAATGGACAGAATAGATAAGGCATAATTGGATCAGCATGAAATATATACACATTTTTTAATATGAAAAGAAAAGAGTCAAAACATTTGATATAGCAGGTGTTTCTTTCCAACAAAAATAATGTATAATAGAATCAGATGATAAAACAAAAACAAAAAACAGGGATAACAATACGGAAATAGTAACGAAACAGGTAATTTAATCCTTAACAAAAATGAAAGAGAGAAGAACTACATTTACATGTGTCAAAAAAGTATTATACCGACATGTTTCACATAGGCATTGAGGATCATCTAGAAACAATTTTTCCACAATTATCTCAATCAGTCCTTTTGTCGACACTATTTGATTCAGTGGAACATCATGGCAAGCAAGGTTCCCGATAATTCCTATACTAATCTCCTGTGGCATGTAATTAATACAAAAATATGTAATAAAGTATCATTAGATCATCTCATCGCCTGATAATATTTTAGTTTCACAAGGCATAAAAAGAATGCAGTCTGAATCATGGTACATATTTATATCTTAACATAGACTTACAGTAACACGCTCAGATTTGCAAGCGATGAGATTTGCATAAAGAACTTCAAGTATAAGATTCTCCACCTGGGGGATTAGATCACAGAACCATCCAATTTCAGTTTATACAATCAAAACAGTTGAAAGACGTAAAGCAATGAGAGAAAGTGGCCATGATATTGCTATAAAAATGACTTGAAGCTTGACTATGATGGGTAGAGTGGTCAAGGTCGAAAAACATACACCACAATACATTCAAACAATCATTTATCATCTTACAAAGCCCACACAAGTGACATTTTGGAGAGACCACTACCAGGTTATAGCATTTTGTATTTGGGTGAACATATGCTAAAAATGATTTTGATTGGTTTTGTAAATTTGATTTGTTTAAAATCGAGTTTCAACTAAACCGACTTATGTGTAAATATTTTCACTCCGAGAGTAACTGAGTGAAACTCAATTTAAATTCTTCAACGAAACGCAAAAGATATTTTTTAATCACTTCTACTCAACCGAAATTTGATGGCGCAATTAACTGACTCATCAACTTTTCTAGAGACACAATCAATTTTACACTTTTCACCATGAACATACAAAAGAACTCAACTAAACAAAAGTGAGATTAATTTCTACGCACAGACGGTGTAAAACTTCTTTATACATGCATCCAATCAAGTCACATTAAAGAACCATTTGCTTAAGTTAGTTCCAAAAATATCTACATAGCCTAATTTGATGGATGCATGTGTAAAAAAGTTTTATTGTGTCAGTGTATACAAATTTAATCCAACAAAAATATAGTACCATGAGTTCCGCGTGTGTTTTACTGGCAGCTAGATCCCACAAAATACAACCATATTCTTCCCACGCATCCTCACCAACCGAAGCACCAGAACGTTCAATTCCATCACCCAAATCCTGATATTCTCCTTCCGCGTGAGAAGATTCACAGGAAACATCAACATCCATATTTTCAGATGTACTCTTAGATAACTCAGCGTGTTCATCGTTACAAATTGATGCAGATGGTGCATCCCCTTCTTTAATATCTGTAACCGATCCTCGGTTAGGGTCATCTGAAATAACTTGGTTAACCGAGGCGGAATCCAAGGGTAAGAGCTTCCTTATCAAGGAGATTATATAACTAGGATCAACAGTTGTTGATAAATCAAAAAACTGCATCATGAATAATTATTCAAAACAATCACTTAATTAGAATTTAAATAAACAAAAAAAAAAGCGCCAAATAATGCAGTAGTATAATATGGATTAATTAATGGTTAGTTGCAGGTAATTGAAATGAGCATGGATTGAAAATTGAAATGGAAGTGAAATTAGTAAAGTAGAGTTTGTAATTAAGCGGAGATTATGATGATAACCTCGTGTGACGGAGGAGAAGGATGATGTGTGGGACAATTGTGCTCGTGTTCGTGCTCTTCTTCTTCTTCAATGGATGGATTTGTCGGAACCGCCATGGGAATCGTTTCGATTTTGCTTGTTCCCTCCAATTTTAAGCTACGAGAATAGCGAGAAGTTGAAATGAGACAGCGTTTGCTATACTTATTTTTTTTTTTTTGGTTTAATTACTGTTTTGACCCCTGAGTATTTAATGTTGTTGTGATTTTTGGTCCTCTAAAAAAATAATTATTTCCGAGCCCTCTATGTTTAACCTTTTTGCAATTTTAGCCCCCCTAACCCAATTTTGACTCAGTCAACGCACATTTTGACACCATGTGTGTAATTTTTAATTTAAAAAAATAAAAATGCAAATATAATTATTTTTCTTTATTTTTAAATACAAAAATAATTAAAAAAATAAAAATAAAAATAATAAAAAAATAAAAAAATTACACACGTGGCGTCCACGTGTGCGTTGACTGGGTCAACATTGACCTTGGGGGCCAAAACTACAAAAGGGGTAAACATAGAGGGCTCGGAAAGAGTTATATTTTTTAGGGGGTCAAAATCACAACATTTGAATACTTAGGGGCCAAAACAATTATTAAGCCTTTTTTTTTTGGATTTATTTTTCCCACCATGTTGCCTTCTCGCGCGCCCTGCAAAATTTCCAAAAATACCTCTGGTCCGGATTATATAATCCGGAACAGATTGTTAGTGTTATCTGGAAAACGAATTTCGGACCAGATGTTATGTGCTTTTTTGTGTCTTTCTTTGATGTAAAGGCTCTCTGTTGACCGTTATATGAACCCCACACAAGCTGCAATGCAATTGCAGGGTTCGTATGAATAGTCAACAATGACCATAACACCACCGACACCCCTAAAAAACAAATTTTTTTTGAAGAAAATGGAAGAAAAGAGGCGAAGTGAAGAATGAAGGTATTTGTTGAAGATGAAAGCCTATTTATAGCCTAAAAGAAGTCCTAGGTCATTACTACAGTCAATGAAAACGTGTTGGTGGTTGTAACCGTCCAAACCTAAATTAATGGCTCCACACAAAAGAATCCAATGCTGAAGCTTTCCTGATTATACATTCCGGAACTTCCTTAACGTTACAAGAAGTGCCAATTTTTCTCTCATTCACCAGTATCATATTAATCTGGAATATATATTCCGGAAAAAACAGGTGCATTCCGGATTGTATTTTCCGGACTGCATCAGTGTCATGGCCGGTGGTTTGCACCACATGTTTTGTTGGTGATCAAGTAAAAAAACGTGTTTTACCACGTTTTTGCCTGCATTTATGACCTCCCAACCATTTTTTGACCCACCCTCCCTATAAATAACCTTCCAAACCCCACCATTTCTCACACCATCCTCTCCCACCCTCTCTTCCTCCTCTTCCTCCTTCTACAACCATGGTTTTCCATCGTTGGCCTTTCATAGATAAGGGCCTCGTTGAAAACTTTCAGGGTTTGTATGAACGGTCAATGAGGATAGAACCGCACTGCAAAGCAGTGCGGTTCATCTGGGTCAGTGTGGTTCTTAGCTTGGCCTGTTTGGGCGTAAGTTTGAGCACCCCTACCTCCCTCAAGGGCATTATTTTCTTCTACTCGCCCTCATCTTCCCTCCTCCCCTGGTTGCCTTCCAACAGGGAAGCTACTGGTATGTCCTATCACATACCAGTGGTCAGGTTCTTAGGAGATTAGAATTAGGCTCTTAGGAGATTAGAAATAGATTTAGATTCTTATGTAATAAGCTTAAAAAACTTCAACATTATTGTAATGTATTGTTCATATGTTAATAAAATGAGTTGTTTTTATCTTTTTGTCTTTTTATTTCTGGTTTATATGTTTATTTGCATTTATTTTACGAATTTCAAAGCTTAAAATTATGGTAAAAGACCTTTCCGGATTTTATTATCCGGATTAATCTGCAAAATTCTAACAATCCATTTCGGAAAACATAATCCGGATCAGGGGTAAAATTGGAAAAAATTAGGGCGCGCGAGGAAAGACATAGGGTGGGAAAAGTAAATCCTTTTTTTTTTTTAGTTATGCTACTTCACTTTTGTTGCTTGAATTTGCATCCACATTAATGGGTCAATTTCAAGAAAGCTGCTAAATGTACCCCCTCGAAATGCTCACATACCCCTTCAATATCCAAAAAAAAACTCCTGTCGGATCCTAACTCCCGATCATCGTAATTCAGGAGTTAGACACCGAATCACTCAGGAGAATAAGTACTTATTCAACATCGGGAGTTAGAATCTGATACACCCTAGTATCCATAGCTACATAATGCATAATACTAAACACTTGTTTTACACATTCAACACTCAAGTACATCCAACATTCAAGACTGAAATACAAAACTCATATTTTACACATTTAATAGGAACTAATTAATGACATAAAATTCACAAATATTATAACATGAAAACACCAATATACGGAACGTGTTCAATGTAATGTTATTAAATTACCAATGTACAAAATTATGATATAAAAACATCGATGTCACATGAAGACATCAATATACACACAAAAAAACACTAGTTAATCACCTGTAATACAAGTCGTGGGTAGGTCATCCTCCTACATTTCACTCAATACTGGATGGACGATTCGGTTCCTTAGGCAATCTTTTACATGGTATCATGTAGATGAGCGTATTTTGTACTAGTTTTCTTCCCATATAATGTTGTCGTTTCAATCCATCTCCACATCTCCAAAGTATCTATAGTTTCAGTGACATTTTCTGATCCATCAAAACCTCCATATTTATTGGTTTAGGTGGATCTCCCTCTACATGAGCCAATAACATGGCATGAGAGATAATGTAGAACTAGAAAATGTAACCTGTTACGGTTTGCCAACATATCTCGACAAACAGACTTTGCATGTATTCAAGTAAAACATACAACAAGTAATCTTCAAATGTCTGATCCATGCGAAAGACATTTAACTCTGGTGCAACGGAGCCTAGAGCTAAGAACACTCTAAATGCGTCCATAGTGCCTTAGCATGCGCTCGCAATAACACATCTTGCAGTCTCACTTTATCTATTTAGAGAACCAACAATGTCATCGAGTGGATGCGTCTAACGATGGTTGTCATAGGGGCTAACATCATCCACTTCTATACAATCGAAGAAGGCTCTATAGTTATCTAGTGAGTTAAGGCCTTTGCCAAGAATGAATCGAACTGTGTGTGGCTTGGCCTTAGTATATTTGGGTTCGGTTACAAAGGGGTATATCTCAATGAAATGCTCCATAGTCCAAGGCTGAAAAAAAATTACTGATACGTTCCATAGAGAGATTATCTCGAGGGAGATAATCATGCTCACATTGATACAACGAATTGATGAAGAAGGTGTTCCATTAACGAGGTGCTCGCCAGAATCCATGGTGAAAGCCCTGTTGCCAGGGAGGTGGAAGGGGGTAGTACTTGCACATGCACTCCAACGCCCAAGTTAGTAGAAAACAAGGAGGATGAGATGTTTCAGGGAAAGAGTAAACTTACTTGGAATGGTAGTGGAGTCCATTATATATATTGCATAAGGGAAAGTGTGGATTTGGAACCTTATTGGACATTACTATGTAATTGGGCCTTTGCTAAGTGGGCAAGGCCCTTTTAGCCGGATCGGAAATTGCAAACACATATTAATTTAGAATCATCTTAAATGTTACAAACACAAATATTACATGCAATAGGGGCATGTATACAACCAAGTGCATTATACGGGGCTTCGTCGTCTTGGCCATGTAGTAGTAGAGGTAGGCTAGAGCCGCATCACCCAGGATCATTAATTAATTGTAGTGACATATCGAAAGTACTCTATAAACAACACAATGACGTATTGTTGACTCGTGTCAATAGATACGGTGCATCCAACCAGGTAAAGTAAGTAACCTCATATACACCTAATCTTATGCTCATCTATGACCACCTCCATCCCTTGTTCATTATCGAGCTACAAGGTTTTCATGAGATGAGCATAAAAGATCCTAAGAAGCCAATTAAACGTTATGTGAAAACCTTTTAGTCTGTCAAACTCACTATAACATTAAGCAACACATCAGTGTCTTCTTTGCTTATTGGCGCTCGGTGGTTCTTCAACCTACATAGATAAAGAAGTGCAAAAGGCATGATGCATCATAGAGCGTGATGGTCAAATCACCAATGGATGAGTGAAGGTTGCTAGTCTCTTAATATCACCGCTTTGTGAACAACGTGGACATGAATGAATTAATCTGACTAAATAGGGAGCGAAGAGGTAGAGAAAGATCGAAAAGCATCTACTACATCCCAAAATCATCTTAGATGTTTAGGTAGTTTATCCTCTTCACATTGTTAATACATTTGAGTGATTTCGCACGTCCCAAAAAAAGAAAGCGGAAACGTAAATACAATCACATTTTACCATACAAGTATTTGACGGAATGACCCCAACAACACAATGTAGGAGAGATGACATGAAAAAATATTTAATTAATGTTATTTTGTCTACATATCTCCTACTCAACCATTACTCTCTTTTTAGCTCTTACATGCAAACATTTCACATTTCTCTTCACATATTATACATTTCATTTTTTCTATCTCTCTTTCTATCACATCATAAACATATCACATATTCACATCTATTGCATTATTTTTTATGTTTCTTTCTCTCATTATGTTGTGTTGGGTGGATGTATGAGGGTCCGGAAATCATTTATGAACTTGTTAACTAAAACGTAGTATTCAAACTTAATCCATTATTTTTTTTGCAAATAGTTTAATGATGAGAATTTAAATTTTTAAGATGAATAAGTTATAAATTAGTGGTTTGAATTGCAACTCCTACATACTAAAAATGTTTTTACCAAATAATTTAATGTTATGGGGCTTAATCAACTTTATTATTTTTTTTCTTCTAATAATCTAATGGTTCAAAATTCATTTTTTTTAAACGAGTAATTGAGATGTACATGGTTCAAACTCCAACCCCAATATATTACGTAATAACTCTGTCAATTTAGTTAAACCCACACAAACTATTTTATTGAAGTGAAACTTAACTAAAGTTATAAGAGGAGGAGTCGCATTCTCACTTATTGTGTTCTTAATCTCTTGCATGACAGATGCTCTAAGTTGATAGGAGGAGGAGTCGCGCATTCTCCCACTTATAATTTGAACTGGCAGCCAAATATAAGCCACAAATAATATAATAACATAACCAAATAGAAAAATAAACATAAATAAACCTTTCACTTTTTTTGCCTTTTTCTGCTTATTATCCAATAATATCCATATCCTCTTTCCAATCCCATCAACTTCATCTGAACTTACAAGAATACCGTGAAAAAAATAATAATAAATCTAACAATATTTTTTTTTATGATTATAAGAAATAAAAGCAATTTATTATAACATACATCATATAATAATAATAAAAAATCCAAATCCGGATAAATTATTCATGCATTTCTGTTTTAATCGTTACACAGCTCCAACTACCAACCTTATTCCGTTCCCGGCATGCAAAACCACCGTAACCGCCACCGTCACCACTTCTGAATTTAACTAACATGGCTTTAATTCTAACTTCTCCTCACTTTCGCTTCCAACCTTTCCTCACACGTACCAACTACCTCTTCTTCTCCGACCTCACCGAACCACAATTCCACGATTCTCTCACTCTTCTTCGCCGGAGCAAGATCTCCGTTAATTCACCGCCGGCGCTCAAGCCGGTGAAATGCAGTAGATCCACGGAAGAGAAGCAATGGAACGACTCTGAAACCGAAACCGTCGCGTCTGATTCCGATGAAGCCGTGGATGATGAATCAAACGGTCAAGCTCCGATAAAAACTTCTTCAATAGAGTCTCCGCGGATTGCAACCACCTCTTCTGGAGATTCTCTATCGCTCGGAATTCGTGAACCTGTTTATGAAGTTCGTTCTGTTAATTATTCTTAATTACTAATCATGGAGTTTAGATATTTTTTATAGTATTGCGGATAAGGTAGTTAATTGAATAATGGTCGAATTAGCTTATAAATATGGAAAAAGATACGTTTAATTAATATTTATTTTTTCAATTTAGATAACAAGAGTAAAATTTAGAGAGAAAAAAATGATAAATTGTAAGCTTTAAGCTATAAGCTACTTAAATTAGCTTATAAAAAAGCACTATGAGCTAGTAAAAATAAAAATAAAAACTATAAGCTCATGAGAAGATTAAGGTTACCAAACTGATCAGCTACTGGCTAGCTTGTTTTTCTTGCCAAACATACCCTAAAACCCTAGGAAGCTAGAACTAATTTGGCAGCTTCTTGAATTTTGTTGCAGGTTCTCGAATTTTAGTAATTTCGTTCTTTTTTAACTTTGTTTTGTTTCTGTTTCTATATTTGTGAATTGTGAAGGTTGTAGAAGTGAAATCAGATGGGACAGTATCGACTAGAAAAATCAACAGGAGACAATTATTGAAGTCAAGTGGTGAGTTAAATGCTATTAATTTAGCGCTTATGCATATATGCATTTAAAAAGAAGATTAAACTGTTTGTGTATAGGCTATAAGCTGTTTTCATAACCTATCTAAGAGAACTTATGAAAATAAGCTGAAAACAACTTATGAACATATCATAAGCTGTTTTCATAAGTTCTTCCAAACAATCTCACAAAACTTATAGTAGATAAGTTCAAATAAGCTAATTCAAAGAGGCCCGTCATATGTTGTTTTCACAAGCTCTCTCAATTCCCAAACAGTCACAGTGTTTATACTAGAAGAAAAGCTCAAATAAGTAAATCCAAATATACTCAAAATAGGCTCAAATTCAAAGTAGGTTTTTTATAAACATAATTTTGTAATGTAATTTGCATAGCAATTGTATTTTGATTACCATTAGCACCTAATCTCATGTTGTCTTCTGTTTTATTTTTTATTTTTGTAATGGTACCATCTGTTATTGAACACTGCTAACCTCTTTGTAGCATTAATTATTATTGTTGTTTTCATTTAATGTTTGATGAGCGTTCGATTATTCAGGTCTTCGTCCACGGGACGTTAGAAGTGTGGATCCATCATTGTTTTTGACAAATTCAATGCCTTCTTTGCTGGTATAATTTCTTTCCCACTCTATCATATCTTAATACCTTATGGTACTTATAAACAACAGAGACTTAAGTTTCATGAAGATGTCCATAGACTGCTCTTTGTAGTATTATTGTAATTAATTTTTTATGAGAATCTAATCAGTCTATCAACTATCATGAAGGTTGATTGAAAAGTTGTTATTGAACTACACCCTATGTTCTGCTGCTAATAAAAAGTTAATCAATCCACACTCATAAAAGTTAATCTAATCCACACGCACACACACCAGTTTTGTTTCGGAAAGTTCACCTCATATGTGGCAAAGGGGAATACACTACATAAGTATCAAGTTATGTTCCTAATGGTTCAATTTTCTTGCTTTGTATTAGGTCCGTGAGTATGCTATACTTCTAAACTTGGGTTCACTACGAGCAATCGCAATGCAAGATTGTGTACTTATATTTGACTATAATCGGTATTGTTTTAATCTGAAATAATTCATACATTATGGAATGGATTATTGTCGTTATTTCTATGATAAAGGGACGTTGAATTAAAACAAAACTTCTACCTCTTGATTTTTCACCAGTAAAGGAGGGCAAGCTTTTCTAGAGTCGTTGCTGCCTCGGTTGAACCCCAAGAGCAACAAGAGCAACAATGGAGGGCCATCAATGCCATTTGAAATCGAGGTCTGTTGGAATTTGCTTCTCCATTTAATATGCTAATTATTGAATCAGGGGGAAAATAGAATAGAATTATATTCACTTCCAACTTCCAAGCATTGTCTGGTGCGCTAATGCTTTGTTTCCTAACTCACTTTCTGCTATATCATTATGAAAATATGTTGATTTTCAGTCCTGTCTGACAAAAGAAAAATTTGAAAATGGTTTATTTTCAAGGGTTGAATTATGATAGTTAGTCTCAGACCTGAATCAACTTAATAGCAGTATCAAAATAAGATTCATTCGTTCTAATGAGACAAAAGAAAAACTGAATTGAATTTGATTTATTTTCATGAGGTGAGATATGATAGTTAGACCCAGGCCTGAAACAACTGAGTAGCAGTATCACTATGAGAATACAGTGATTATCAGTCCTATAAGACAAAAGAAAGAAAATAAAAACTTATTTGAACACGGTTTATTTTCAAGAACTGAAATATGATAGTTACACTCAGGTCTGAATCAACTTAATAACAGTACTAATATAAAAATTCACCCGTTCATAATTTTATTTTGAGGGATGAGGAGAAACAAAAGAAATAGTAAAATCATACTTAAGTATGCATTTATGGCCCAAGGTTTGGAAAGGTAAAGTTGGTGGTTATGGTGAATGTCTACAAAGTCAAAAATAATGACACTATTATTATATCAAACAAAATAGTGCTTAAGTGTAAAAGACGACGCAGAAGGATCTAAAGATGGTAACAATTCCAATGCAGAAGGCCAAGAAAAGTGTGGCCTTAAAAGTAAGTCAGGTGTCAAAAGAGAAAGTATATAGGAACCCAAAATGGTTATGATTTTTGGGGAGTAGATTTTCAAGTAATTGGGGTTTAAGTCTTGTTCCCTGTGGTAAATACCCTCTTAAAAAAAAAACTTGAAGAGAGAACTTTTGTACAACCATTTTTGTACAACTTTCTTCTCTCTCATACTCACATTATCTTCTTATTCTCTCTCTTCCTTTTTCTCTCTCCATTGTTTTTGACCAATGAGAAGAGAGAACAACAAGGTTATCCCAAAAGTTATACCAAAATAGTTGTTCAAATATCATTACTCTTTGAATATTACAGTTCATACTAACATTCATATGACCAGTTGGTTATGATGGGTGTAATTGTGTTCTCATTTTGTATGTGAGGGTCATCATCCATCTTGCTTGTCAATGTCATAATGGAATACTATTATGAACTGTCTTCCACTCTTCTCCCTAATTATCATGGTTGAACTTTCAGGTTGTCGAAGCAGCATTGCTTTCAAGAATACAACGTTTGGAGCGGAGACTGATGGACTTAGAACCTCGTGTGAGTATGGAAACACAGTGAGTAACTGAGTATGTTTATGTTCATTCTTTGTGGTATGTGTGTTCTTGCACATGTGTTAATTTGCCTATTTGTTCCTGTGGCTTTGATAAGTAGTTGTTTCTACACCTGTACGTGAGCAAAAACTGGTAAAAATTTATTGACTTTATCAATTACTTTTGTGTGATATTTCCTGCTACTTCTCCATGCCGACATTCTATATGATCTCAACAGTATTATAAATGGCATTTCACGATGGTTTATTACATATTTTTATTAGCATGTTTGTTTACGTTTTTTGAAAAAAAATATTTTAAGATTGTGGAAAAAGTGTCTTTTTTTTAGAGCTTTGGCATAGAAGCTATTTTTCATGTGGTTCAAGTCATAAAAAACACTTCAATCTTTATGTGCTTAAAATAAAAAATCTGTTTTATTCAACTTTATTTTTTTTAAAAGGTAAAACCAAGACTTTAGGAAAATTAGAAGTGATTTTTTTTTCCCCCAAAGTAAAAGTAATCCTTCATGAAAAAGCTGAACTCAACTGGCTCTTTCTATAGCATTGTCTAGTGGCAGAGACCTCCTTATTGAAATATTTTACAGAGTAGATTGATTTTTTACCTTCTTGGTGCATAACAGATTATATGTTTCACCCTTTTTCGGTCTCTGAATCCTTTGTCCCTGATTTGAATAACCATTTTCTCTCCCCCTACCCCCTGGCCCTAGGTTCAAGCTCTTCTTGAGGCCTTGCCAAATCGGATAACTGGGGATATACTGGAGCAACTTCGTATTAGCAAACAAACTTTGGTATTTTCTTCTGACTTTTTCTCACTAATCTTCAGCGGTTCTGGGAGCAAACAATTGATTTTCTTCACTTCCTGCCAAATTGCTAGGTTGAGTTAGGCTCAAGAGCAGGAGCTCTCAGACAGATGCTGCTTGACCTTCTGGAGGACCCCGATGAAATACGGCGGATATGTATTATGGGAAGAAATTGTACAATAAATAAAGGAAATCATAATGTGGAATGCTCAGTGCCTTTAGACAAGCAGGTTGCTGAGGGTAAGCTGTGAAATACTGGAGACATCAATACTAATCTTCTCATTCTGCAGATGACTTTAAATTATACATAGTCGCTCATTTGTTTTTTCTCATGATATGTAGAGGAGGAGGAGGAAATTGAGATGCTTCTGGAAAATTATCTCCAAAGGTTATTCTCATTCCAAATTTGTGCATTACGTATCATAATAATTATTTTTTCTGTGCTCATGTGTTGAGGATGTATATATGATATTTGTAACACACTGCACAACAGTGTTGTATGCCTTCACGGCCTTTCTTATGTCATGTTGAGGAGGTAGTAGTCAAAGCACTAACAGGTGGAAACATGTTGAAAGTGAAACCAAGAATCTTAAGCCTTTACTTACCATTAATATCCAGAAAGCTCTCTTATCCATGTTGCAATACCTGAAAGGAATCTGCATTAAGAAACAAGTCTCATAAAGCTTCTGAACTCAACAATTAGTTGATGATTCTTATAAATGTTAATTACTTTTTCTTTTGTAATAAGTTTAACATTTCTAATGATATTTCATCTTAAAGTTGAACTCTATGTATAAATGCACTTGCAGATGTGAATCTTGTCACGGTCAAGCTGAAAGGCTTCTTGATTCTGCAAGGGAAATGGAAGATTCGATAGCTGTCAGTTTGAGGTTTGAATTTATTTTCTCTCTCTTTGGCCAGGGAGGTTTAGAATTATATCAAGTGATTGTGGATTACTGCATTGAAAGAATCACATGATTTGATGTTAGGAAGTTATGTGATCTCCGAAAACCGTGTTTTGCTAATCATGGAATTGCTTTTGGACTGTCATCCTTGGTTCCATTGTGAGGTCAAATTAAGGATTTAACCTTTCATGGTCCCATATTGTCATTAAAGTCAAAAACATAGTATAACAATATAATATTATTACATTCAAAGACTTCAATCACAATTAAGAATGCATGAAATGTTTTTAACTCTTGCAATTAAAATGGACCATCTAAGTATCTAACGTGCATATACTCAGACGCCATAGTTCATTAGCTTTGCTTTAACCTCAATGCAAGAGAGAAATTTGTCGATGTCCATAGCTCTCTGTCATCACTAACGTTATTTGTTCTAATAACCTTGGTTTCATTCAACAGCTCACGGAGGCTTGAAGTTAGCAGGGTGGAGCTGCTTCTCCAGGTTGGAACATTCTGTGTGGCAGTTGGTGCCCTTGTAGCAGGTACATATTTTGGGTGGTTCTTTGACATAGTATGTGAAATAGGTTATATAAACCCACCCATTATTTTAACCAAACTTAATTTAAATTATTCACAATCTAGTCTGGATTAAGCAGTTCACAAAATCAATTTCACATACCAGTAATTAAAGTGGACTCAAACTTGGTTAATTATAAATTTGTTAGTGGTTTGGATGGCATCAAAACAACCCCTACAACACTTCTTAAAATCTAATAATTTTATGATCATTTAGTTCTGAAGTTTTGCATGATAATAACATGCATTGCATCATTTAACCACCTAGGTACATGTTCATTTGTTATGCAAATTTGCTACTACCATCATGATGGCAGAATTTTGTTGTTTAATATACTTTCCATGAAGGACTTTAATGATTTAGAATCTGTAGTTGCCAATTTGATCTCGAAAGGAACTTGTGGATTAAATATGAACTTTTGGCTATATGGCATATGTGATTACGTCAAATGCACAAGACTGTCTGGTTTATCACCTGAGAGATTGAGAGAATATTATGTACATTACCTGATCTATATCTAAATATTCTTTCATGATTTCAGGTATATTTGGCATGAACCTGAAGTCCTATCTTGAGGAGCATGTGGTGAGTTACTGTCTACAATCCTATTCCATCTATGACTTACTTGGTTCTTTTTGGAAGTTATTGGCAATCAGTCTTGTTAAATTAACCATATTTGTGGATTTAATGCAGTTTGCATTTTGGTTGACCACATCTGGGATTATTATTGGTAGCATTGTTATTTTTTTTCTTATGTATAACTACCTCAGAGCAAGGAAAATATTTTGATCAGACGAAACTTCAAATATAGGTAACTTTGTTACCTTCTGGCCTGTTTCCCCAGTAATCCTCCTCTAATATTTTTTCTTCCTAGATCAAGAGTACGAACATCTGCGGATTTATTATCATGATATTATAAATGAGTGATGTGTACATGTGGGACCCATTTAAGTACCCTAAAATGGATGTCTCCATTGTGGATGCTCTTAAAAGTCTATTTAGCTAAAAAGACTAGACTTCAGAGAATCCAAAACCTTTAGGCCTGTTGATTATTTAGGTAAATGTAAATAATTTAAAATTTTAACTTCTATACATTGATAGTACAAGCAACGTTAACATTTACGTCAAATCATATTTCATCATCTTAACACATCATAATTTTACTCTTTTAAACTTATTTACACTATGACAAGTTGATGAAATATGACTAGACGTATGTAAAACTTGTTTACATTGTCACTGTATAGTTATTAAATTTATAGTCAAATAATATTTTATTGTTAATCTTGTTAATGTATTTAAATTATAATATAATGTGTTAAAACCATAAACTTATAGAAAAATTTAAATATTTAATTCAAGTATATTGACCTAAATAGTAAGATGATAAGCTATTTCAGCAGTAGTCTATCACGTGTTTAAAGATCTTGTTACAAAATAAAATTTAAAGTAGGCCTTTAAGTGGAAGATCTTTAAAAAAACCTAACCTATAAACAATTCAGGCTCAGGCCTCAATAAGCTTGGCCATACGTAAGCTATTTTGACCTCTACTTCTAAGGTTTAGTCATCATTATCAATATAACATAATCGTCTATTAAGTGCTCCGAACCTGAAGGGATTCTGATTCATTTTTCAGGTTATTTTAAAATATGAAGGAAAGTAAGCACCCACAAATGCAGTGATTGTAAATGAAGATCAATCAACCGAAATGGATTTGGAAGTATGCATGATATATTATTACTCACAGAACTGATGCTATAACAAGCATTAGCTTTTATTCTTATTCCAGAGGGTGGTAGACAGATTCAATTTTTTACTGCTTCACAAGTTCATAATGGCTATGTGAGCCGTCAACATCAAGAGACTCTTCACTAGGTTGTTGCTTGTGTTGTGTGCAATAAAATATTCGTCAACTTTCACACTATTTTTAGTGTCAAGGTATTGTATACATAAGAACTGCATGAAGGTAGTTGAATGCAGACGTCAATCTGCACTTCAGTTGATAATATTGGTGTTGTATAATCAAGTGAATTTTTAGGGTGGTACTGTCTGTGTCCAGAGTCATACAGTGCATGGATCGGACCAATCCTTACGAAGAAATTAAATAATTGTAAGATTTACACCATAATAAAACAGGTATCTGGCTCCATTAATTGTTGGGCAAAACCTACCAAGTTCTTGTGAAAGTTTGAAAGATGGAGAAAGAATACAGACTGAGCATCGTTGTTCATTCAAATATATAGCTAGCTATAAGGAAATGCATACTGCACAACTTATATGGGGCTTTCAAAACTCAAACAATTTTTCAGGATAAGGCTACTCAGCATCATGCCTTCCATTGTCAAACGACACTACTTTTACAAACTCCTCCAAGACAGATTTGATTGCATAATTGTCAAACTTGATTAACACTTTTAACTATCCAAAGTCATCACCTGCTGATGTTCCTGTACGTCGTTCTTTAAAAATGTTTTGAACATAATTAAATATCTAAACAACAAAATAAATATAGCTAAATATCTAAAATAGTGTAAGGCATGTTGGAGCCTATTCAAGTTTGATTTGGGGTTAAGACATTTGTAGATGAAGTTGATAGGCAGTCTTTTTCAGAACAACGTTGTAAACTGGAGACTTTACAACAACCCATCGCATGGATGTCTTACCCACTACACGAGAAACTCGAGTTTGTGATTGAGTAGCTAAATTGAGATTCAAGAAAGTTGGAAAAACATATATTTGTTTTTTTATTTGGGATAGGATCAAATGACGTGTCAAAGTTAATTTAACACACAATCATTACTGTTAATTTCTTTTAATCTAAAGGCTCACATTTATTAACTTCATGAATCACATTATAATTTTAATATCCTAATTAATGGTAATCTTTACCAATAAGGTAATTAACTGTTCATCTTTTCCTTTTCTTATTTCTATATCTCTTTTCATCACCGAGTCTAATACCAATACCTTTGCCATGTTCCATACATACATACATGTTCCTAAGCAGCAAATTTTAGAAAATGAACATCAATGACGTATGACTGTTCAATCATTTACAACATATGAAAGGTGCAATAAGTCCATCGAAGCTTAACATCCATTTTCTTTTGACTTTTTAGAATTTTAACAACTGAAGATGAAATAAGCACAATCTCATCGTTGTAGTATCTTATTATTGTGAAACAATTTGTGTGGATATTTTTCATTTAGATTTCTTTTATGCTAAACTCAATACAATGTTAGGTGTATTTATTGCTCATAAATATTATTATTTACAACTTCGCAAATTCAGAAGTAGAGAAAAATACATAGAATTTACTATCAAGCCTTTAGTTGATTTGGAATGTCAAACTGAGATGACATGATACAAGGACCCACCAATTGCATTGAGTTGTACTGTTTTGATTGTCAAACAAGTCATCTCATCCTCGCCTAGATTTTCCGCATTGTAAGTAGAAAGTTACAATCCAAAAACTACATAATTACAAAAAAAACAGCATGCATAACACACATACATGGTAAATACTATTAAAGTAAACATTCAACATACATGACATACAACACAACACACATTTAATCTAAAATCCATGCTTTATACATGAGCGACGTAGACTCACACGACTCATCACATGTAAATGACTTCGCATTATCCACTCAACAAATGGTCGTAGGACAAAAATGTATTGTCTCTCACAGGCCAACACTTACATGTGTCGTCTCCTACTGATCAGCACACTAGTATAGTTGCTCACATGCCAACATCTTTATTATGAAATGCTTGAGCATATAATTCTCGATATATGTTAATGCAACAACCTACACACACATGACATGAGTAAACATAACATGTTTGATAATGTATATTTCAATCATAATGAAAGCAACATTTTAATTGATCGCGAACATGCTGATAACACAATTCTCTTATGGGGAAATATATTCACTCATCATGGTATATCTATGCAAGGCACACAGTAGTAAACAAACCATCAAAGTATCTATGTAAATATGGTGTTGCTAGAGAGTGCCCTTTCCTCGACAGTTTTCAAGTATCCTCGCCGATTAATTCGCTTTAAATTTTGGCTTTATACGTCCTAATCAACATAGGAGCTTAAATAAGCAACAGCCCTATACTCTCTAATTTACAAAAGGTAACTCACAACACATTAACAAAAGATACTTTAACCAAACCAGAATGAAAAACCCAATACTCAGGTGACACTTGGGAAAAATGAGAATTTTCTTTAAAACTCAACAAGTTAACATAAAAAAAGACACGTCATGCGTGACATGCAAATAAATTTCATAAAAATATTAACACACAACACATGATAACACCAACTTGTCAAAAAAAAAATGATAACACCATCGATTATTTTTCTTGAAACTAACTAAGTTTTAGTCTCAATAAACAACTAAACTTTTTTTTTTGACATGAAATGACCTAAACAGTAAATAATTTAAATCATGCTAAGAAAACTAATCAATACAATATTTAATATTGTTGTCAATTGATTCATAGCTTGATTGAACAATTAAGAAAAAGAAACATTATACCAAACCATGGTGAATGCATGTTTTATTAATCGAATAAATATAAATAATATATCATTGATAATTTTAATTTAAGAAAATTAATTTTAAAAATTATATAAATTACACACTATTGATTTTCTCTTATTCTAATGAGGTAAACATGATTATTGGAATGATGCCTTTCAATCACAAACGACACCATCAACTATATGAATGAACCATAAATATATATGACAAATAATACATACCTCCTATTTATCATGTATTTCAATCCCAAACAAAAACACTAAATATAAGCACAAACCACCAATATATCTTACAAAGTTGAATGAACCACCAATATATATGACAAATAATACATACCTCCTATTTATCATGTATTTCAATCCCAAACAAAACCACTAAGGTCCCGTTTGGTTTGAGCTTATTTTGAGCTTATGAAAAATAGCTTATGTAAATAAATAAGCTTTTATTTTAATTTATAAGCTCTCACTAGCGAAAATCGTATCTTCATAAACTGTTTTTTCATAAACAACCTTAAAAATTTATAAATAATACATAAAAACTTATTTATTTGCATAAGTTGTTTTATATAAGCTCTAAAATAAGCTAATCCAAACGGGCCCTAAATATAAGCACACACCGCCAATATATCTTACAAAGTATGTGTGTGTGTGTGTATATATATATATCATTATTCATGTATTAAACACAACTCTTTCAAATATGCATGTATGAGTTATGAATATCATGTCAGAATTAGTATTATATATCTTATAAATACAAAATTATTGTAAATTCAACTGTTATTACATTTATGTATTTTGTGTATATCATATATCAAATATCTGATTTTATTTTATTTTTATAAATAATCACATCAAATTTTGTAACATTATATCATTCCATGAAAAAGTTATAAATTACCTCATTTGCTACTTTAAAACTAAACGAGGAACATCAACAACGTTAATTATTTATTTAGTCTTTCATTTATTTTTATTTTTTCTTTTTTCTTTTCTTGTTTTTCTTCTCGCTTCTTTTTCCATAAATGCATAAAATAAGAGACACATTTGCGAATACATGCGTACAAAAAATTGTATTAACATACATTATTTTAAAAAAATTAGTTCTTCTCTAAATATTTATACATACTTATGTATATCACTAATAACAAATTGGTGTCACTTTATGTCTGAGCCATGGACATTCACTTACTCCGACATACTCAGATCCACCAATGTATTATCTTTCAATATAAAATTTGTCCTTTAAATATTAATTTTTTCAACTCTTTAACTTGCTCTCTTAGACCTTAAAAAGATTCATAACATTATATAGACCAAGAATAATGAACATTATCAATTGAATCATGACTCTTCCAAACCTAACCCTTCAATATAACAACATTACTCTCCCTCGTCTATCTCTCCTTCTCTATCCAAATTTCTAAACAAAAAATTTATTTGAAAAGTCCAAAACCCTACAAACCCTAATCGTCATGGACAATCTATCTTCTCTATCAACACTTTTTTTAAGCAACATTTTTTATGAAAAAATTGGTAGAGATAAAAACTTGAAATTTGAAAATTTTACAGAGACCAAAAACATATTTAACCCTTTTATTTTTTTAGTAAAAGACAAACAAAGATAAACAGACGACAAGGAAAAAGAAAAATCATAAATAGATATGAAAAACATGCGTAATTTTACAGTATTTTATTGTGGTATTTTTTTTTTTAATAATTGGATTTTGATATTCACTTTGCTAGATTCACTACCACAATTTTGGTTTTTAATAGCACAATTTTAATAGCGCTTCTAGATAAAAGCTATTAAAAATGCAACTCATTGACCAGTTATAGCACTTTTCAAAAAGCGCTAAGAAAAGCATGTTAAAAATTGGGATAGATAGCGCTTTTCTATAAACGCTATTATTTTGGCTCGCACTAATAGCGCTTTCAGGAAACGCTATTGTTGGAGGGGGGTATAGATAGCGTTTTACACAAACGCTATTGTTTGGGTTTATGAAAATAAAAAAAAGGCTATTTTTTTTCATTTTGTCACACAAAGGGCTTAATCGCTATTAGCGCTTTCAGAAGTGAATATCAAAAAGCGCTATTGAAACATTGCTATTTAATAGCGTTTTAAAAGTGCTATTATAGAGGTTCTGGCCTTTAATAGCGGAGGCTTTCTTAGCGCTTCACAAGCGCTATTAAACGCTAAAATGAACGCTATTAAAGGAGATATTTTGTAGTAGTGATTAATCAAATACTTAGGATTTAATGTTGATAAAGATCGACGTAAAATTTGATTAAGAAAATACAATTTTGCGATAGCAAGTATAAATATTAATATTATGAGTATGTAGATAAAATAATATTTTACTATGTGTTAAATGTTATTACGTGATTTATTGTATGTGTTTGTTCCATTGAATGTTATTATTTACATCACTGGATTATTCACTCATTTGTTTTTTGTATATGTGAGTAGGTATAAAAATACATTTATTTAAGATTGTCAGATGATTATTCATACTCTAATTGGTAAAACCAAAGACAAAGTGTCTCTTATATATAAGATTTTGAACTTATCCTCGTGAGCTTAACTCAACTGGTAGGTACAATGCATAATATATGCAGGGTTCGAACCCTGACCATCACAAATATGTAATTTACAGTTTTTAAGATGAGAGTCAATCATATATAAAAGTATTTGTGAATGATTGATGTTCAAAATTGTTTAAATGTTTAATATTGGTTACAAGTTGATACAAATGTTTTCTAAATGTGTAGAATGTGATGTTCTAATAACTGCAGTGTGTTTGTTACCATATCAATTACCACACATATTCATATGAATGTGAAGTTTGAAATTTTACATTTTCTTGTACAAGTTTATAAAAATTGTTCGCAGATATTATCTATTCCTAAGAATAAATATTACAAATAATTCTCGACCTTATATTTTCATGTTAAGAGAGTGGAAACCTTTTATTCCCAAGAATGAAATATAACTACCGATAACTACTCACTTTCATCTATTATATTTTTTATTTCTATTTAATGTTTTAAATGTTATGAATTTTTAAAAAGGTTTCTTAGAATACAAAGTATTAACCAAACACATTAGTAAGAATTACAATCTCGGGAATATAATAATCCTAGGATTAATGTATCATATAAAATGAAAAATCTGAAAAATTACAATTGAATACATCTTATTTTATGTACATTTAGGTAATCTCAAGTAAATGTTTTTTTAAATCATTATTAAACATCATTAAGAGATCATAAGAGTTGTGGTACTATAAAGAGCGAGTCAATAATGACTAAATCACCAAACATAGTTTTTCTTAAAAGTACTGAAAACCTAATAAGCACAAAGTAGATGTTTCATGGGCTTCTCTGAAAGCGACCCGTTCATTTCCATATAAATTTGAAAATATCAATTTACAACTACACATAAGTGTCACTCCAACAAAAAAATGACAAACAACCTAAAGAGGATGCTGATAGTTTAAGGGGTCGAAGTAAATAAGAAGGTATAACCTGACTTGATGTATCTAATGCATCAACATAAATGTGTGACTTATTTCTGCTTATTTCATGGTTGTAGAAAAATTAATGAAAAATATATTATGGAAATTTCATGGCACCGGGATTAACTGACTTGATGTATCTAAGGCAGCAACATAAATGTGTTACTATCAACAGACTTGGTGAGTTGAATGTTCTTAGAGGTGAATAATACATCACCAAACTTTATTGTGATTGATCTAGGAGAATATAAAGATGGTGACATTTTATAACATAAAAGACTAAATCGGGACAAAAAAGATAAATGACAAAAGTGTTACCTAAAATTAAGTTAAGGGACTAATTGTGTAATTTTGCCTAATTTTAATATTTTAACTAATGGTAATCTTTACCAAAAAGGTAATTAACGGTTCATCTTTTCCTTTTGTTATTTCTAAATCTCTTTTCAAAACCGAGTCTAATACTAATACATTTGCTCTGTTCAATACATACATGTCCATAAGTAGCAGATTTTAGAACATGAACATCAATGGCATATGACTGTTCAATCATTTACAACATATGAAGGGTGCAAATAAGTCCATCGAAGATTAGCATCCATATTTTCTTTTGACTTTTTAGAATTTTAATAACTGAAGATGAAATAAGCACAATCTTATCATTGTAGTATCTCATTATTGTGAAACAATTTGTGTGGATATTTTTCATTTAGATTTCTTTTATGCAGAACTCAATACAATGTTATTGGATAGAGAGAGAGAGGTGGTAAAGATTACAACTTAATTTTTTTATTTATGAAAATTAGGATATTAAAATTATCATGTGACTCATTAAATGAATAGATGTGAGCCTTTAGATTAAATGAAATTAACGATAATGATTTGGTGTCACATTAACTTTGGCACCTCAGTGTCATTTGATCCTATCCCTTTTTATTTATATATCCTATCCCTCAGTGTCAAATTAACTTGAACAAAAAGTTGTGATATGGTTTAGTGAGAGACAACAAATTTTGTTTTTGTCCTTTCCCTTGCCTCCAGTTTCCCAGAAACATTTTTATAAATCAAATATTATACAACTAGAGTTGTCATGTCCTTCATTTTTCAGCATATCAAATGCACCTTAAAAGTTACAATAAATAACACGTAAGTGATTTAAAAAAAACATAAAAGAACCAATTTATTATAATTAAATAACTTAAAGGACTTTAACAGTAATAAAAACAAAATAAATTAAAGGACTTCTTTTGTAATTTAACCTAGTTTTTTAGAAAGATTATTAAAAGTCCTCGTAAGCTTAACTCAGTTGGTAGGAGCAATGAATAATATATGCAAGATCCGAAATTCAAACCCCGAACACCATAATTTTTTTTTTATTAAAAGTATAATTATGATATTTATACGTTAATAAACTTCATTCAAGTACAGCCTGTAGCAGGTCATAACACAAAGGCATCTATCTCTTTAGTGAGGCACTCAAGAATAGATAAATATTATCAATTATAACATACTGCATGTGTCCCAGTTTTTTTCTTAGAAACAAACCATTTTTTAAGGAGCTTAGAACCAAACCTAGGAATTCATATGTATATAATGAATCTTGAGCTAAGTTTTAAGTTAAGAAACTCACAAGTGAATTACTAAAAATATACCAAAAATTAAGAAACAAAAGATGCAACGGTAATGTCTACTGCAACAAAATCTGATATAGATACAAAAAAATAAATAAACTCATTCAAATGTACAGTTCAAACTCCTAAAATAAAACATTATGGATGATGAGCATCTAATCTAGGGATAAATATTAAACAAACTCAAAAATACAATAAAATATTCTCGTGATTATGATTCATGAACTAGTGCACTCTATTGAGTGTGAAGGAAGCTACCTTCTACACACTTTTACAAGTGAAAGAAGTGGTATAATTCCATTGTAATAGGTTTCCATCCAGCTTCTCTTGCCCTACCCTATGAAGGGTTTCTCAAACCATAACCTCTTAAGTATGACCCATTTGCACATAATGCTTATAATATAACAGTTACATTGAACATCATGCTCCAAGGACCATCAAAACTTACCATATAAAAGTAACAGGTTGCATACACAAGCCAATTCGCGGCTACTCCGATTGTTTTGTAGATTGGAAATCTTTGAGTGTCTTTGGAGTTCCATCAATGGTCATATTCCCCATGCTAACTTCCACAGCCTCCTGCTCGTCCTTTTCCCTTAATTTTCCATGCTTTTCTCCGTTAATAGCATCAGTATGGATGCTATTCACCGAGGGCTCAAGAGTCCGAGGACCTGCACTCATCCATGGATGAGTAAGACACTGAGCGGCCGTTGGTCTCTTTTCAGGAACAAAGTCAAGTAACGGAACAAGAAAGTCAGACATGTCACTTGCATCTTGCGCACTGAAATCATACTTCTCCGTCAAAACCTTAGTAATAGGCCAGAACCGCAACCGGCGAATGTGTCTCAAATCACCAGATCTATTGAAAAAGTCCCGGGAATAGCGGCCGCCAAGAGCAATCTGAACAAAATAATTGTTCAAGTTTTGAGGATGATAACTAACAAAATGTTGATACAAAATATTCAAAACAAAACAAAAAATCATAGACAGAAAGAGAGTAGATACAATAGGATCAAGGATAATATGTATCTATAATGGAGTAGCTGAATAATATGTGGGATAATGAAGCATCAATAATGCATTGAATATTTTTCTCCTTGTGCATATCAACATGCAAATTGATAATATAACAACTTTAACATTATGCAGCATAACACCTAATATGCCTACCTTGCGAGGCATCAACCCAAGAAGCTCCATCATCAATGCCAGATGATCCTGAAGAGTAAATTTTTAAATCTCATCAAAACAAATCAATTAAAGTTGAAGTCCAAATAACCACAGCTGTATTTCAGATTTTTCAGTGGGTATAAAAAAGAAATGTATCAATATGCAATATTTCTAAGGAAATAAGGACTAAAGCCCCCAATAACTTTAAGAATGAATTGAACTGTACAATGGAAACTGTATGATTTTCGTACCCCCAATAAAAAAAAGTATAGGCCAGATCTTGATAATATTTTGAGATATTAGTAGAGTCAGTGACTAGTTTGAGAGTGAATTACAAGGACATGGACCAATTTGGTGGTTTACTCTAGAATTAACCTTACATACTTGAAGAAATGTGTTTGCTCCCCAAAATTGCTACATAAGCATCTTAATGTATTACACTTGTCAAACGAGTTATTAATGAAACAATAATATTAATTATTTTTTTAGAAGACAACTAGGAATACCTTAACCTTTGTTCCTATCTCCATTAACAAGGAGTAGACGAAATACATGTTTTTAAATATAATTTTTGGATACCTATAACGAACTTTATCGTGGGTACACAATTTATTTTGTCATCAGTAGTATAGGGAAGTCTAATAATCCCTTCCTTTTTGAAAAAAACTAAATCAGTGACTAAGGTGCAAAGATAAATAGCACTTGTTAAGAGTTTTCTCACAAATCAATCGATGAGTACTCAGAAAACATACAATCAGATGTAAAGTAGACTTTAATTTGTGTATTTCATTTTACATGGCAGAAGGCCTCTGCCTAGATATATTGGCTTATAAAGCTTGAATGAATAACATAATTAAACATATACTCAGTAGTGCTTACAATGTATTAAAAGTTTTTATTCATGAACGAATAATGTGTTCATAGTTGCTAAAATGAAAAGCGAAAAGTTTTCATGGAGTATTATGTAAACTGAAGATAACCTCATCTAAAATAACTCAATATGTACTAAACAGCAGACTTTAAAAAAAAGTCTAAATAGCAGACACAAAAAAAATATTCCAGAAAGATTGTGAAAATTTACTAAAACTCAGACTGGACTTCTAAAGACTTATTACATAATATAAGATAAAATCTAATGACCCTTCCAAACACGCTCATAATATTCCAAGAAACAAAAAAAAGCTCAAATTCGATTTGAAGTAAACCTAGTCAGTTTGTTTATATAATAATTAAGCTTCCTAAAAAATGTCTTCACTTTATTATAAAACATACATGTCTGTAAATATAAGAAACCATAGATTAAATCGCAATGACCAAGTTAAAAGTAGTATTTTTTATTTTTTATAAAAACAATAGTATTAAAGTTATTAGTAAAAAAAACGTGGATTTCTGTAACCATTAACATAAGACAATTTCTGATTAGCAACACTTCCGCTAGGTTTCTAGACGAATCAAAAAGATACTTTGCCAAAAGGGTAAAAGATAGAAATTTCAAAAGAACCTATATAACTCAAAAACATGAATTTAAAATAAAAACAATGAAAATAAGCAGTAGAAAATCTAAATGCAGTGAATTTAGGCAATCAATTCACCCATCAAAGTCAAATAGCTTCCAGAACATGTCATCACCACAAAAATTTCCCTCATGTTGACTAGATCAAAAAGCAAGGACAGATACCTAACATCCTTACTAATATCTCAAACTAGTCCCTAACCCAAATTCTAAAATGGTATCAGAGCCTATATGAGATCTGTTGGGTCATCCGCTATCGAGTCACTCAACACACTTCAGGTGTTCATTCCTAGATACGAGGAGGGTGTTAAAAGTACCACATCGGATGAGATATGGCCTAAAAATATGTTAATAAGTGGGAGTCATTCCCCACCTTACAAGCTGGTTTTGTAGTGTTAAGTTAGGTCCCCAAATTCTAAGACAAACTATTTTGGCCACATAACTTGTCAATTTTACCAACTTGATCCAACTTTTTAACGAACAAATATTCCCTCTAAATGTTTCTTATTTTTCAATGCATTTCAAATTCCTAAAACAGCATATATAAACAAAGAAAAAAGTATAGAAGTAAAGCCAAAAATTTATTTTGAAGTTCAAAACAGGTTACCTCATCCCTGCAATAGTTATCACCACTGTGAGGATCAAAAAGAACATCGCCAGTGGCAAGCTCAAAGCAAATGCAAGCAAAGGACCACATATCTGCCGGAGTCGAGTATTTAGAACCTAGAAGAACCTCGGGACATCTATACTGCCTTGTCTGGATATCATTTGTAAATTGTTTATACGTCCAACAAGCATTTCCAAAATCCACAAGCTTGCACTTAAGATCAACAGCTGCGAGCAACTTCTTTCTGGTAGAGCAACTGCCTCTCCTAGAAACCTGACTTCCTTGTGGAACATCCTTAGTTTCAGAAGTCTTTGCTGATTCATCTTTACTTGTGGGACTATTAGGTTTACCTTCACCATTTTCTACATTTGGTTTCACATCATTACTACAATCATCTTGTTCAGGTGCTTCAGAATCCTCCTCTGCTACCTCGGGACTTTCCTTCTGAGCTGCTTTTTTAGCCTTTTTCCGCATTTTCTTTTTCTGGTTCTTGGTTAAATCTCCATTCGAACTTTTGTCAGGTTTTGTGGTCCCGTTCTTGGACACAGTCTTGACTTTAGTGGTTGGAAGTATAAGAGGGACTCCTGATTTTCTAGGATCTTTAGATGGATCAATTGGAGAGACAAGCAAAACATTTTCTGGCTTCAAATCAGTGTGTATTATAGAAAGCTCACGATGCAAATAATCCAAACCCACCAAAACATGGTAGCAAATTTCTTTGACCATGGGAAGGGGAATACCACGATAATCACTATACTTGATAAGTGTAAGAAGATTGTCCCCAAGGAATTCAAAAACCATACAAACATGCTGACCATTAGGCCCTGAATGCTTAAAGTGGTCCAAAAGCTTCACAACACATTTCTTATCCTCTAGATCCCCTTCAGCAATTTGTTTGAGAATCTTTATTTCATCCATTGCCGCTTCCGTGTAGTGCTGAGCACTCTTTTGAATTTTTAAGGCAACATATCGCTACAAACAAATAATTTCCCCATTGTTAGGAGAGTTTTCAATGAAATATCAGAGCATGTGTGTTACCTTGGCTTTCAACAAACATAGTCACTAAGTGAATTGTCATCCAATGAAAAGAACTCCAATAACACACAATATATATGACCAACAACTAAACAAACTAGAAAGAGAATCAAGGCAACAAAAATATAAATAAGTATTAAAAAAATCAAAATTTTGTAATAAACTAAACACACACAACCTATGTACACCAACACTTCCATCAAAGGCGTGACCAATGTCCAACACATGCTGGACTCTGACATGACAACGACACTTGTAGTTACATTCAAATATTTGACTTCCTCAAATTACTACATGTGTCGACATGTCATTGTCATATCCAGTGTCCGTGTATATGTCAGTGCTTCATAGCAGTTTCAATTTGACAGTGATAAATTTCAGCTAAAAAATCAATCATTTTCTAACATTGAAAAAAAAAATTAAAATCTATACAAAACAAAAAAAGCATACATTTTGTTCAAATTACTCTATCACATACACAGTACCACCCCTTCATAACCAAAAAACACTAAACTCAATAATCAATCATCAAAAGTCAAAAAGCATAAATTTTTAATCCAATAAATCAAAAACAATGAAAAGGGTACTCACCAATTTCTGAGTATCCCAAGCGAGCCAAACAGTGGAAAAATGACCCCAACCAAGCTTACTCTGAACCACATAGACCCCATTTTTGAAAGTGTCACCAATCTGAACCGCATGGTATCCACCTCGTTTGTAATCCTCAGTTCCTTCGTCTTCTGAACTGTAATCACTCGCATCTTTGCGATCCTCCGCCATTGAAGTCGAAGGATTAAGCTTCAAACTAGTATTGGCGATACACTGAAACAAAAAATTGAAATTTGAAATAGGATGAATCTATTTGCAGAATAATGGTGGTGGATGAGAAAGATTGGATTGGAGTGAGATTGAGGGAAAAGAAAACCTCGAATTCAGTGAATGGGAAAATTAGGGTTTTTGAGTTGTGTTTGGTTTGGTACTTGTTGTTTTTGTTGTTGCCGGGAAAACAAACAAATAAAAGTAAACGATAAATGCTTTGTTTGGGAAGTCAATTTTATTGTGTAAAAGTGAGACAAATTTTACCTCGCGCAAAAATTAGTTTTCTGGTATAATCCGATTATGTTTTATGTTGTGAAGACTAATTTTTCGAGCTTTGTGAGATTTAAATTGACGGCAAACTTTCTTGAGAGTTTTAACGATTATGCAATGTTGAATTTGAACCAAGATCCCGATTCGATTTTTTAATCCAATGATGAAAAAGACATTTATGTGTGGTAAAAGACTATTTTACTTGTCCTTTAAAAAAAAGATTATTTTACTTGTGTGTTTTAGACGGACCGGTTTGAATTGATTTATTTTTGAGCTTATAGAATAAGTTTATACAAATAAATAAGCTTTTATGTTATTTCATAAATTTCCACCGACGAAGAATTCATTTTTGTAAGTTGTTTTTCATAAATTGTGGAGTCATGAATAATACATAAAAGTTTATTTATTTGTTTAAACTAAAAAATAAGTCAATCAAAATGACCCAAAGTATATTTGAAAATAAAGCAATAAACACAAACATATGGAACGTCTAGTGATGAGAATAGGCTAAGTTACCTTTTGAAAATAAGAGATGGTATGTTACCACGTTTAAAAGTCTATTCCATATTAACATAATTAAATAAATAATCATATTTATGTTTAAATAGATTAATGACATAATAGACAAATGAAATTGAACTTCCTTTTGATATTTAACATGATATTTTAGAAAATTTGATTATATAGGACATCATATTTCGATCCTAATTTATAATTGGTTGTACCTGCAGCGAAGGCACTTCAATGCTCGAGTCAATGAGGTTTCAGTGAGCTTTGAGGCGATTTCTCTGAATGAAAACATGTACTTTGATTTAGGAGAGACGCACCATATTTATAGACCCTAAAACCTAAAAGTGTCACTTTTACCCTTGTGAAGGGCCAAAGGTGCTCTGGGTATGGTCTTTGGTATGATGCAATCCTTTGTTGTTGCATATGGTGTGTAGCTTTATGTGGACACCTTACTAGACTTTTGGCTTAGATAATGGATTCCAAGGTCCAGAGGATTGGGTGTTTGCTCGATCAAGAACAATAACCCCCAAGTCGCTAGCTCGTGGCTCGAGATGAAGGCTTTTGTAGTGGTCAGTTTTATGGGTTGCCTCAATATTGACTGTGGTTCGTAGTCTAGAGGACGATTAACAAGGATATTTTGAATAAAATTTCGTGTGACATGTGGAATTCATTTCAACTATGCATTTAAATGCAAAATTACTGACGGTTCTAAAAATTTCACCATGTGAAACACTTGGAGTAACCACATTCACGCCTAGTTTAGCAACCTTTTGCAATAACAAATCCATTTTAGCTTCATGCATAAAATGATTGTCATAATTGCCCTATTTATTGGAGGTTCTCACTTGATTGCATGTTGATTGGTCTCTTTGATCCTCAGCCCATGTGGTCTTGTATTCTCTTGGAGGACGATCTTCAGCCACCATAACTAAAAGGCAAAAGGAAAACAAATGAAAGAGAAAAAACAATTAAAGAAAAATTATAAATTAGGAAAAAAAAATTACCTCAATTATTTACAAGTCCATGGCAACCACACAAAAAATTTGATAGGTTTGTAAGTGCACAGTTTTATCATCGTAATAAAATACCAATCCCATTGGAACTTGTGAATTTCAAGGTAGCTTTTTGTACCCTAAGTGTGCAAATTAGGAAAAGGAAAATATTTTTTCTTTTGTATTTTTATATATGATAAATGCAAGATGATATAAAGATGATTTGGAAAATATTTTGATTTTAAAAGTATGCAATGATGGAAAGTGCCTCAGAATCATTAGAATCCATCATTTTTAAAAAAAACCAAATCTTATTCCTTTCTTTCACCTCGGAAACACATGCCTAAGGATGAGATATTCTCTATTGTATTGTTTACTCTATCTCTACTAGTAAACAAGTGCCTCACTAACATGAAATAATGTCCTCATGGCAATCAATGTTAGCTTGACTCATTAAGCATGAATACCCATTTTTGCATCCCAAAAAGTATAAGGTTATTCTCAATCTTCAAACCTTGTGTCTAATCTTATATTTCTGGCAACCTCCCTTCGCTTTCATTTATCAGTAGATTGCCTAAGATTTTAGTGAATTATATGGTGTCTATGATCTTTCAATCTTCTCATTTTCAACCTCAACTTTTGTTCCTTCGTTGACAACATCGACGAGTGATTGTTAGATCTTGTTGTGCCTAAACCAATCTAACTTGGTTAGTCTAGTTCTAACAACCACACCATGATCCACTTTTTGAAAATCAATAAGATTGATTATATTAGATGAATGCGTTTCCTAAACAACAAAGAAATAGGGGTTATGGAAAGTTTGTATTAAGACTACTTATAATAACCCAAGACTAAAGAAAATTAAACTACTCACTCGTCATAAGGACGAGTTACCTAAGAAAAATAAAAGAAGGCAAGAAACAAAACAAAGAAACTTATTGACAAAACAAGAACTGTATAAGAGTTTTCTATATCGTAACTCTAAAGAGTGTGATGTAGTGGAGTGAATAGAGAGAAATGAGAAAAAGTTTAGAATAATCAAAGTTATGAACATTGCACACACTTACTTGATGATCACGTAGGTTTTATACACTTTATAATCTTTGTTGATCTTACATTTGACAGCCAAGTCAAGTTGCAATTACAACATAAAAGAGAAACTAAATATAGAAGCCAACAACTAACTAACTTCCTTTAAACAAACCGCTGACTAATTTGTGCACGAAGCAACAAACTCTAACATAATTAACTGACTTTTAACTTCTTTTTTTGTTTTTCCTTTTCACCAGTTCACTTCATTTGAGGTAATCCTAATCGAAGTTAATTGTAAGTATCTTTTTAACGTGATATTCGAACACTAATTCACCGTGGTTGCTAGACCCAATTTCAGTTGGTTTTCTCTTTCTTTTTCTTATTTGCGTGAAATTTTCTCATTAATTTTATATCTTGCGTCGCTGCATCCCTCAATACATTTGATAATGGTATGTGAAAAATAATTTTCGGATAATTAGATAGACGAGGAGTGTTAACAACACTCTCTTTACAACACTCACTTTAACAAAATGGATCCTATTCTTCTCCCTCCTTTCAAAACACGTGTCTATATCTCTCTTGATCCTCTATTTCTTGATCTTCTTTCTTTATCTTTTCTCTCTCTTGATATTCACTCTAAAGTTTAAAGATATAGACACAAACTCTAAAAGGTGAAAGAATGAGAGAGTGAATGAAAGGAGAGGATCTCAATCCCACATAAAGTATTGGGATTCATTTGAAGTTCACCAATAAAAAAGTGAATATTCGAGTGAATATTGAAAAGAGAATATATTTTTTTTTACAAAAATAAATGTTTTTCATTCATTCAAATTGATAGAGTACATCGATACAATGTAAATTCGCTAAAAACAATAATGATAAATCTACGAACGAACTCACAACATTCATGTTAATAGCATAAAACGGAAAAGTACAAAAATGGAACTCACGCGACTATCTGCAACGTGGACGACATCAAAGTCATTGCTTGGATTTGCACTGGATCGAAGCTGGTCAGACAATCTGAACCAAACAAATACTTGAACGAAACAAGAAAGACAAACAACGCCGTACAAAGATGACGAACAAACCATGTTGCAATAAGACGAAGCAATCACAAAATAAAAAACGAAATAGATGTGGAACATGAATAATTCTTGAATGGACACAAGAATTTGAACGCTCTATTTGGTCACACACACACAAAAAAGTGGACATGCCATAATCATTTGAAAATTAATTATTATTTAATTATTATTTTTTCTACTTTTTCTTTTTTATGTGTGTGTGACCAAATAGAGGGTCCAAATCCTTGTGTCCACCCAAGAGTTTCTCTGTGGAACATATATTTCAATAAAAGGGAAAGAGAAAAACGAGTTAGAGGGGTGATTTTGGATTAAAAATTGATAATAAATCACCTCTCTTTGATGGATGAAGGAGAATAAATTAGAATTTTGGTGACCGAAGAGAGAGAAAGGAAAGGAAAATGGAGAATATTCTTAACATTTCTCTTCGATAGACTTAGAATGAAAATATCGGACAACTTCATGTTTCATTCTCTTGCATGTTGAATTGAAAAATGTGTTCTAGAGCATACGTAAGTAATAGTAGATTTTTCATATTTATATACATTTAAATGCATTAGTTACTTTCGACTTATTTTTTTTAACACATTAGTTACTTTGTTACTTTGAATTGGAAGTCCTATAGATCAAAAGTTGTAACTCAATTGTTTAACGATTTCTTTTGTGGTGGTCGGGGTTTGAACTTTAAACCTTGCATATTTTATGCATTGTTCATATCAACTGAGTTAAGCTCACGAGGACCAATTGTTTAACGATTAGTAAAGGGAGTTACGAGTGTTCGCGGTGCGGTTTGGATCAGTTTTGAGGCAAAATGTCAACCGATCTAAAATAAAAATCACATGCGGTTTGATTCGGTTTGGATGAGTATTCTAAAAAAATATGAACTGAACCGATCCAAATATATGCGGTTTAATTTGGATCGGTTTTTGAACATCCAAAATGCAAAATATGTTTTTTTATTTACTCTTTTATGAAGAATATAATTTTTTTTTATTAATATTACACAAACACGGTAAAATAATAGGTTTGATGCAAAATATAATAAAAAATTAAAATTATTGTATGCAAATTATCGATTATTTTTTAAACACATGTAGTCATAATAATATAGATTAAATTATTGCAATATATAAGATTAAAATTTAACAAGCAACATAATAGTGCAATATATATAATACTAATAAAAGAATAAATAAGTATTAATATTTATTTTTGCGGTTCGGTTTGATTTGGTTCGGTTTTGAAAAAGTGATCCGAAATTCAATCCAATCTTAGCGGTTTTTACAAAACAACATCCAAACGCATCCAAATATATTTTGTTTTTTTTGCGGTTTTTGGTTTTTTTGGATCGGTTTGCGTTTTTATTTTGGATCAGTTTGGATTTGAACACCCATAAAGGGAGTAGGAACTAAATAGTTTTTTTTTCATCTTTTATTTAAATAAGTGATTTTCACATATATTTTTCTCTCTCGTAATTTTGTTGTCTATTTGATGCGACATGTTTGTTTTATTCGTCATCTTGGTATGGCGTTATTTTGACTTTTTGTCTCGTTAATTGGAGTGTTCTTTCGTTCAAACAAACCAATTAATATTGATCCAGTACATATCAAATCAATGACTTTGACATGTTTAACATCATATTTGTAGATTTTGTCATATTTATAGATATTTTGTACTGTACCTAATTAACCCGAGAGTTGTGGGTTTGTTGACATATTTATTCCATTTGATTTTAACAATTTTTAGTTTGTTCTCGATCGAAGAATTAATGTCGTTATTTTAATAATAAAACAAAAGAAAAGAAAAGTTAGCATTTTCAATTAATTATTCATATGGCTGTGTGGGTGTGCAACACATGACTTTGCAAGAAAAGTTCAGCCCTTAAGATGGTGACGAGCATATTGGGTATATCTGGTGCACAAGTTATATGTGAATGTGATTAACTAAAGTTCAGCCCTTAAGTTGGTGACTTTGCATGTTGAATGATATTCCATGTATACTTTCTCATAAGCAAAGCTAACTAGTTTTCCATTTACTAAGAAAATTGGCTAAGCAAAATTAATCTTGTTCTCGTAAAATAAAATAAAAAATGAATTATTGAAAGCATATTTTAGGAAAACTTGTCCATGAAAATAAAAGAGTCATTACAAAAATAAAGTTTATATTAATTGATAACACTTTTAAAATGACACCATTGACTAGATAAAGAAAAGCACATAGTTCAATTTGTTTGTATTTTTTTTTTGACATAATAAGTTTGTTTATAGTTGAGATATGAGACATCAAATATATGTAATTTACCGTCAATTCAAACATACACCAACTTAAAAAATGATCAAACTAATCTATAGTGATTTATTTTATTATTATCATGGACTAGCCAACTTCTCTCATTGAGATTATTTTTTTTAGCCTAAGATCCCAATTATATTCAAAATAAAGTAGAGATCAAAATGTAATCAAACAAAACAAAAGTAGAACTAATTGAACTTTTTTTTCTTTTAAAATTTGCAATCTAATGAAAATCTTGCAAGTAGTTGTACTTGTCTGCTACGAAGTTTCTTTAAGGCAGCCTCCTCATGAGACTGAGTGACACTGACACAGTTAAGGTTGTCCAATAATGGACATGACCACACCAATGTCTCATGTTTAGCAAAAGATAAAGGCTTGATATTTATTAACAGATTATAATTAGAGTAATGGTCCTACCATCCCATGGGGAGACACAAACTATAGGTTTATTTTTTTAAGTACTTCTATTTATTTTTCAATCTAACACAAAATTAAAAGCAAAAGATGGTTGGTCGTGTATGTGGACTGCATTTGTCCTTCAAAATTGAAACTGCAATTTGTTAATTGTGCATTGGTCTAAGTTAAAGTTTGATATGATGCAATGCAAAGCAAAAGTTACATACTCTAGTTTCTTAGTTTCGTTTTGCTCTCATGCTTTCCCTTTTTAGTGACATAGAAAACTAGACGATTATTTGAGTTCTACTTACTTTGAATTTTGATAATATTGGTGAATTTGTTTTTATATCTTTTTTAACCAATCATTATTTTTCATCAAAATACATTAAAGTTATCAAAGTTTCAAAAACTCAAAGTCGTCAAAGTATTTTTCTAACTATTGTCCAAAAATACATATATGAATTTCAATTTCAATAAGTATAAATATAGTATATTTAGTTTTTATAAAAAATAGTATAATTTAGTTTTTGTTTAGTGAACTTGGGAGGTGAGAAATGAATATTTCTTCAATATTTTTAATTTTGTATTCAAGAAATAACAACGCCCTTAAATTAGAGATGGATAGATAACATATAACATCTAAGCTGTAAACTGCTAAGTAATTTACAAACGATGTAACACGTCCATTATTATATAGCAGGTGAACATACAACACAAACAATATTATATTTATTTTTTTGAAATCAAGATGTTGCAAGCCGTAAGAGAAAATTACAGATAAATTAGACAGAAAGCAGTAACTCACGAAAGTTCAGTAAGGTAAAATTATCAAGACAAGACTTAAAAATACGTGTTTTCAAACTCATCAGTAACGTAATGATGAATCTTTACCTAAATTATATTTTTGGATGGTGATAGATTATTAGCAAGTGTACTAAAAATGCATCGAAGTGATAAAAAAAAAGTTCAAATCCACGAGAACTGTGTTAATCTCAACTTAACAATAAAGTTAATATCTAGGATGTCTAAATTTTATAAGTGGCCGAGGCAGTAGTTTTGATTTAATTGCATAAAATTAAATAACATAAAATAAAGATAATTTTGGAAAAGAATACTAAACTAACCATGTTTATTAATTGAATAAAAACTAGATTATCATGTCATTCACAATAAATAGAGTTTCAGCAACATGGTTCAATTAGGGTTACAAAAATCATCTCACCTAATCTCTAAAAAGTTTAGCTAGACATGATATAAGAAATAAACAACATTATAAAGAAAATAAACCGATAGAGTTCCGTCGTTCCGACTTTGCTCCTCAATTCCTTCTCAATCGCTGCTGCCTCTTCTCAATACATATGGCTTTCTTTCGTGATGCGTGCTAGCTCCCTCTTTTCTTCCCAAAACGTGAATGATGCCAAAGTGTGATTCGCCGAAAACGTGAATGATCCTTTTTTT
>Ga0315914_1000547_pt1 | contig 48530 bp, 22 predicted proteins | sample MpolenodulesMG_FD_203920 | JGI IMG/M metagenome (GOLD analysis project Ga0315914, IMG submission 203920) | Medicago polymorpha root nodule microbial communities from Los Angeles, California, United States - elongated nodules | ecosystem: Host-associated > Plants > Roots > Nodule | place: USA...
TTCTGTTATGAAAGAAGAAAAAGTATATTTAATTTAAAGAAATTAAAATGCAAAGACAGAGAAGGGTACAACATCCTCTTAATGAAACTATACATGGTGCAGAAAGTTGAAACATAAAAGATAAATGCCCATACTAGAAATACAAAATTTCAGTGTTAGTTACTGAACCCTTTTTGTGAATGATGCTTGAGATGTTTTGCTTCTACCCTGATATCTAAATATCACTATTAGTTTTATATTTCTGGCCACAATTTTAGCCATTTTACACAGAGTGGTTCTCTTATCTTCCACCCTTTCTTCTGTTGGATCAGGGTATCACAACCTATGAATATGTTGTAGCAATGAGAGCCATGAGCGAAGCACCTGCAGGGGCATCTGTGGATGGGGATATTCCACATAACGCACTTTACTCTCCAACAGGCTCGGCCACAACTGGATTGAGCGGAGGAAGTTCTCTTGGGTTGCAGTACAAAGGGGCATGGTGTACCCCTCCTAGGGTATTTGTGGATTATCAGGTACTTAGTTTGGAATTTATTTTCATCTGTATATTTATTGATTGAACTAAAAATATGTTATGCTGCGATTTTAAGTACCTAAAGATTCTTGTTGGCTTTTTGATATCATAGATTTGTAGTGATGAAACTTTAGTGAGAGGTTTTTCTTATTTAGTTTGAATATTTTTTACTGAAAATTGTTATAGAAGTTGAAATGTTTAATCCGTTAAAAGGATATTTCAATTATGTTGCTGAGTATTCTATCCTTATTTTAAAAGTATAATATTTACCACTCTCTTATGGGGCTTTTCTAAAACATGGTTTTAGGATGAAGTTGTGCCTCACTTGGAACCTGGAATGCTGCCATCTACTGTTGATCCAGATGCAGCTGGGTTTGCAGAAAGAGGGCAAAAGATGCCAAAAAGACCTGTTCGTATTAGTGCTTGGAAGCTTGCTAAGTTGGATTCTCAAGAGGCAGTGAGAGCAGCTGCAAAAGCCAGGGCATCTTCCTCAGTTTTGCGACCTGTAGATAGCCACCGTCCACTTGATGCCGAATTAAGCTCTAGCGGCAACTTGAGCATCAGAAGTAGTATGAGCACAGATACTGGAATTAATAAGGAAACAAAATATGAGTTGAGATTGTCTCCAGTGAGGAATTCGATTGCTCCTAGTCAAGGAAGCCGTGACGAGTATGAAACTGGAACTCAGAGTATGAGTAGTTTCAGTAGTCCAAGCCATGTTCAAGAGGCAGTTACACTCAGCCCTCTTCCCCAGGGGCGCACTTTGGGTGGCTTCAGGGCTGGTACTTCAGTTCCTAGTTTGGTGCCTGAGCGGCCTCTAACTTCTAAAGTTACATTGCCGAACTTCAAGAACCCAATATCCAATCCTTCTCTTGGATTTGATGGAACAGTGATGCCGAAGGGAACAAGTAACGACCCATTACTGCTTTCAGCTTCCAGCACGTCCATTCTAAGAGATGTGAAACGTACATCAGTTGTCTGGGATCAAGAAGCTGGCAGATATGTATCGGTTCCGTCATTACCTTTAGAAGCTCGAAATAGGTCATCCCTGCAAGTGGAATTGCCAAATTCAATTGCTGAAACAAGCAGTATTGGAAGGAAACCAATGATACCTCTGCAGGAGCCGAGGAAACCTGTGATACCTCTGCAGGAGCCGAGGAAACCAGTGATACCTCGGCAGGAGCCATCGTCGTCTGCACCTAAGTCTCCAAGGCAGCATGCACAGAATCTGATGTATACAGGAGAGTCTATCTTTTTTGGTGGTCCATTTTTGAGTGTGGCTGCTAAGGATGGTTTGAAAAATGAAAGACATTTGGGATCAGCGGAGGCCCATGATAGCATAGCAGTAAACTTGCCCCAAGAGCCAAGATATAGAAGAGATTCACATTCGAATCAGCTTCCAGTGTTTGTTCCTGGTGGTTTTGATAATGCTCTTCAACCTCGGTCAGGCATGAATTAGCTTAAGATGTTTGAGATTCTTATGAGTTGGACACAGTTTTTTGTTGGAGTCAAAAGGATAGTGAAGAAGGTTTAGATGTTAAAAGGATCCTGTACACACCATGTTGGCCTGTCTGACTATACATTATGGCGCACGACAACATTCTCGACTGCATCAGCTAATCGGTTGTTTATCAAATCAACATTTAGGTTGGACATCTGTCATCTGGCAGTCTGTATATTTGAGCTACATTTCAATGCCAGTGAGCGTTTGAAAGAATGAGCTCCATTCTTCTTTCTGCTGAACATGCCTTGAGAAATGAGAATCTTCCATTTTATGGTAGATGAAATCTCAATGCAGTTGGCATGCCACTTCATTAAACATTAGTTCTTAATAGATTTGAAGTTATTGTATTGTAGTTTTTGTTTCACTAGATGCTAAAAGTGAGTGATACAGTTTTTAAAGGTGTACTGTTTTGAGCAAAAAATTAATCATTTAGAATGTCATAAACTATTTTATATTTTAAAATACATTTTCCTTTCTACAAGGCAAATTACCACCTATCCAAAAAAAAAAAATTAATTACCACCTATCCAATGGTTTAATGTTTTTAAATAAGACAACATTCCTTTTTTGTTTCACCTATCGAATTATTTGATTTTTTAAAATTTCTGTTAGATTTAGATCTTTTGCGATGGATTTGAATTACTTTTCATTTCACTATTAAAAAAATGTTTTTTTGTTCAACGTCTTTTCAGAAGATATAAAAAATATATAAATACTTTCAATTTAGATGCATTCTAATTTATTTGAATGAGTTTTGTCGCAAACCTATGCTCAAGTTGGCTACGAATATTGATTGCTATGGCAGATGTGCTTTCATCTTCTAGGTTTATCTTCACAAATATTTTAGTGGTAGAAAATAGAGGAAAGTGAATAAATTAGCTTATAGCACATGAGTTTATGATTGATACGCTAGCTTATTGAATTTGAGGTGTTTACAAAAATTAGAAGTTAACTAACTCAAATACAAAATGACATAAAAAAAAAAATACAAAATGACATACATCAAAAACATTAATTTAAATTGTCTATTAAGACAATGACAGTGAAAATGAGAGAAAAATATGAGATCAGGAATAGAGGAGAAGGGCTCAAACATTGTTTTTTGTTGCGTAATGAGATCCAAACTTCAAAAATTATTGAAGAAGGGAACTTTTTTTATTAATCAAAGTGATATATCAATGATCATTTTACAAGTGTCTTTGAGAAGATTCAAACATAACACATGGAGGTTACAAGGATAATGTTGCCCAAACTTTAAATCTAAAACTAATACTAGAGTATTTTCAAGGAATACACTTCATATCTTATCGTAATTAATGAAATGTACACCTCAGAAATACTCTCTTTGTTTAAAAAAAAAAATTCTAAATTCTGGATGGTTGAATAGAAGCACCATTTACTGGACATCACTTGTATACCATTGAGATACCAATGTTATATATGCTTCATATGATAGTATTATGGTGCACGGTGGTCGCCGTAAATATTTTTTTGAAAGAGTGATCACCGTAAATATTGAAAGGTAAAAATTCATGTGTAGATTACCATCACCTGTTTTAAAAGCTATTTATAATATAACAACGAAATGTTAAAAAATTTGTATAGTTTTTTTTCTTTCTCTTTCTTACTTTTCTTAAACCCCAGTTTTATGTCTTTGTCTGCAACCTTAGTTTTGGACAATTGTACATTTAATCGTTACGGAAGGAGAGATTTCATGTCCCTTTTTGTTATTAATTTAGAGTTACATTCATGAACTAGATCTTTACCCGTACGACGCACGTGGTGTCAACAATTTCAAATGATATTTAAAAATATTTAAAACAGATCGATATTAAAAAATGTTAGTATCTGTTATCTAACACCGATAATTGTGTTAACATGACACGTTATCTCCGTTAGCAATGATTAAACATCAGACTAAAAGTTTTTTTTTTTTTAAGAGCATGAGACAAAAAGTTGAAATGCTAAGTAATATTATTATTCCCTACAATCTTTTTATTAGAAACAAAAGTAACAATTTTTTTAGTCATTTTTATAAGAAACATTGACCAACTTACAATAAGGTTCACTAACAAAAAACTATAAGACAATAACGATAAAATGAGATATCAATTATAAAGAAAAAAAACCACTTGCAACTCTAAAAATAAACCATGAACTTGTTAAGATCAAATGAGACAACGAACTATTTGAATATTTTTCCCTACATACATGTTACCATGAAATATAAGTAGTTATATATGCATATTGTTATATGAAGTCGTTTAAAGAAAACACGAAATTAGAAGCCACTGTCATATTTGTACCCAAAAAAATCATTGTCATATTAGTTTCAATATTAGGAATTTTTTGTCGATCCATTTTTTTTTACCAATATTGAGGCTCGAGTGGTATGGAATGAAGTGGGTGGAGATTTTTTAGGGTTGTGATGACGAGGTACATTTAATGAGAAGATTTAGGAGGGAAATTTGGCTTGAGAAAAAAAAAGTGGGTGGCGATTTTTTAGGGTTGTGATGATAAGGTACATTTAATGAAAAAATAAAGATTTGAGAGGAAAATTTGGCTTAAGATGGGATTAGGGTTAAGCAAACTAAGGAGTATTATAACATATAGATAGATATAGATTAACATAGAAGTGATATGACTTACGAGCACGAGCTCATTAAGATATTTCTATTTATAAACATGTGATGATGGGCCACTCATATATTTACATTGGAACATATCGAAAACTATTTTTACATGTTATTTATTCCTTCTTACTGGTCAGACAAATTCTCATTGTATTTTCATGTTGAAGTTTGAACTTAGAAATTCTAATATGAAAATTTGGTTATGCTTCCAAATTTCATTGGGACCAATATTATGAATGATAATGAGTTAATTGTGTGTTCCTGTCAAATAAAAATACTGAAAATTTCAAAACTTAATTTTTTATTTTAAAAATTGGTTATCTTTTTCAAAAAACGGTAACAAACACACTCATCATCAACTGACACATCAAGTGAACTAGCATGTTGATATTTTTGGCAATTTATGAAAATCGGGAATTCCTATGAACAACGGGTTGATGTTAGGGTTTTCGTAAGGGCTACCTAAGATTCCACAAGTAGTGATAATGGTTGAAACTCATTTTTGGACTCATCCTTAACCTCCATGTCTGTTTGTATTGATAGAAGAGGATAATACCAATTGTATGGTCATTGCTTTTGTAAATAAAACAAAACCAATAGTTTGGACCCTTCTTACCATTTCTCTTTCACTCACACACACAACTACCCCCACCTCAAAAGCAAATCTGACGGCAATGTTTGTCTTTGTCAAGATATGTTTGTATTTATGTACCCTTTTGGGAATATTTAAATACTTAGGTCAGCTCTGATTCCCTACCCATCTAGGGTTAAAGACAAAAATTAAATACCTAGGAAAAATTACAGTTTTTTTTTTGTTTTAATAATAATTACAGTCTTCTTTTGTTTTAGTAAAAACAAAAATACAAGAGTTTTGAGACAACAACACTTGAAGGCACTAGGAACACCACAGAAAGAAAAAGAACATGAGAGAAAAGCACTAATGTTTTAAGAATCCTGAGACCATTGCACTAATGTTTCCATTTATATGGTATGTTTTGACAACAAACTCAAGTGAAAAGAAACTTTAAAGAATCAATGAAAATAGATTTGTTGCACATGAATCAATTTTTAAATAGGTGTCAATCGACTCAAAGAATCTGTATCGATCGTCTTAAATTTATGAATCGGATCACTGATCTCAGTAAATCGATTCACTTATAAGTTTTTTTTAATGAATCGTATCATTGAATCAGTTTATCAATACGCACACGCTTTCATTTCTCATTGAAATATTTATAAATGAGTTATCTATTGGCGATAATATGCTATGCCTTCTTCTTTAAACTCATTATGAATCGATCCATTCAACATTTTCATAAACAAATGTGATAAAGCCATCTTTAAACTACTAATATCCGTGTGTAAAAAAAAATCTGCTAATATCCTAAATAATTTGGTGAATTCTAAGGTGAACCATCAATTAAGTGGTTCACCGGTGGATCACTTTTATATACCATTAGATTTATCTCATAAATAATCAAAGGTCTAGATTAGTTAAAAATAAAAACAGTAAAATGTGAAACTTCCCCACACAATCCCTTTCCTCCATCATCTCTCTCCTTTCTCATTTCTCCCATCTTTGAGTTTCCAATATGCAACTTTTATATCACCTCCACACCTTTCATTCGCTAAAAATTAATCTACTGTCAGTTTTATTGTGTATAATCAAAAAATATTTTTTAACTAAAAGTTCAAATATTTTATCATTAAAATTTCAACCGAGATGATTGAAAAAGGAGTCATTTTAGATCTAAAATAAACAACAAAATTTTTTTAAAACAATTTCAAAAATGTTTTCTCTATTGTAGGAACCGTTAATTCCATTTTGAAATACAACTATACAGATTTGGAATATCTCAAATTACGTTAATTCAATCGATTAATTCAATCATGTTAAACTTTAATTGAGATATAATCAATTGTTAAATTGTTAAATTTGAAATATCTCAATCGATTGAATTTGAAATGGAATTAGGGTTTAGAAAAAGGGTTCAGATTTTTATGTGAAAAGGAATTAATTTATTTGTAATGGTTCGGTTCGGTTCGGTTCGTAACAATTAATTACGGTTAACAACGGGTGAAACCATTGCAGGATATGATTGAATGTGAGCAGTTCTACATGTTCCCTCTTTTAATTTAAATAAATCTGAACCACTTATTTAATCTATTGGTGTTTTTCTCATGGTTCACCGGTGAAGGACCTAATTGGACCCTCACCCTAGAATCCACCAAATAATTTATATCTTGATGCAAGATTAATATTAATTTTATCAATCATTCTCTAAGTTCATCCTCTTACGTCCTTGGGAAGTTACAAAAGTACTTAATTTTCAAGTTTGACACATATCAAAACTAACAATACCATTTGTAAGGACATGCTTTATTAGCTGATGCTCTTGTCGTGTGATTTGTAAGGACGTAGTCCTCTTTTCTTTTCTTTTTTTGTCATTTCTTTCTTTTTCCTTTTTTTTTCATGTAGCAAAAAATAATTAAATATACCACGGAATTTTCATGTGAAAAGAAAAATTAAATACACCACGGAGGTTGAAACGCGTAATCACAACAATGAAAATAATTCTTTTGTCAAAAAAACAATGAAAATAGTTCTCGTTCATGCTTAACTACATTTAAAGACCTTCATCCATTTTCAAAAGTGTGGATTTTTGTTTAAGAAATTATATTTACTTTTTCTCACATGGGTATAAATGACAAATAATTTTATGTCAGCTAGTGAAGTCTCACAAAACACGCAAACCTCAATGTGTCAATTTTTTAAAAAGTAGATAAATAGTTGTTTGATGGAAAATATGGAGAAGGCGAATGAATAACTAAGAAATCACATGGATTTGTGTATTTCGTGACAAAATTGTACTTAAGAAAGAGCATTTTCCATAAATAACAGACATCACCTATTTTTAAAGAAGGAACAACCATTTTAATCTCTAAAAGTGCGAGGCATTGGTCCACGTGAACTTAACTCAGTTGGTATAGACAATGCATAAAATATGCAAGATCCAGGGTTCGAACCCCGGCCACCACAAAAAAAAAAGTGTGAGGCATTGCCATATTGATTCATGACCATTATGAAACTAAAAAAAAAAGTTTTATTCCTTTACTCCTTACATTAGTTAGGAATCTTAGCTCTATACGCTGCGCTAATGTGGTGACGTTTTCTTACACCATAGATTTTGATGGGCGTGTTTGTTTGAGACAAAGAACCGTATGTTTTTAAATGAAACGTTTTCTATTATTGTCATTCTACTATTCACTCGTTCATTTTTTCACCGGTCCATCTTATTGATGAGAGCGAAATTTCTTTCAAAAAATACTTGTATCATTTCATTTTAATACAAGTAAGAATCAAGAAGATCCGAGAGTAATTTCTCTCATTCACATAATTTATTAGACATTTTAAATTTCAAGAAGAAATTTTTGAAATAAAATCCTATATCTGTTGAAATTTGAACATATTTTAGTGTGTTGAAAAACATATTTTAGTGTCTTAGTGACATTTTTTCTTGAGTATTATTTTGAAGCCCCAAAAGCAAAAATACTTAACTTAAAATTTTGGCACATATCAAAACTAAAAGTTAACTGTTACAATTTCCAATACATTTATTGTATAACTTTTCATATAAAATTTACCATTTAAAATGCTTAAAGAGTGTCTCGGGACGCTCGTTAACATTTCTCAAACTAAAAATACCATTTGTAAGGACATGTTTTATTAGCTGACGCTATTGGTGTGTAATTTGTAAGGATGCAATCCTCTCTTATTTTTTTTGTCCTTTCCTTCTTTTCCCTTTTTCTGTTTTTCATTTAACAAAAAATAATTAAATATACCATTGAGGTTGAAGCACCTAATCACAACAATGAAACTAATTCACGTTTTCAAAAGTGTGTATGCTTTGTTTAAGAAATTATATTTACTTTTTCTCACATGTTTTACGAGTAAATAAATAGTTGTTTGATGGAAAACATGAAGAATGAAAAACTAATTATAAATCACATGGTTTCGTGTCTTCCGTAAAAAAACCTGTTCTTAGGAAAGAGCATTTTCTATAAACAACACAAATCACCTATTTTTAAAGGCGGAACAACCATTTTGATCTTTAAAAGTGTAACACATTGCCATTTTGATTCATGACCATCATCAATTACCAAAAGAAAAAACTCATCGGTTCTTATTTATTTACTCATACATTAATCCGGGATGTTAATTTTACCCGCTGCACTAGCATGTGACACTTTCTTACACCATAGATTCTAATGTGTCATTTTTGGTTGATACATAGAAGGTCGCATATTCAACATCCATGTCTATCTCTCTATTACCGCCATTCTGTTATCCACTCGTTCGCTTTCCACCAATCCATCTCCCCGACTCTCGCCTCATTTCAGATTAAAAGGCAAGATGCGACAAAGGGCCATTTGCTACAACTGCAAAGTCGTGGAGGGGGGTGACGTGATAATAACTAACGAAGTGTTTGCATCGTTTACGACAATTGCAAAGTCGGTGGATCAATTAACATCTGAACCGCGAATCCAACCACTTTCCGATATCTCTATATACAAGGAATCCAAACCCTATCTAAATCGTGAATCCAGCCGCTATCCGACAACTCTATAACAACTATAGAGAATCCAAACCCTATTAACGAAAGTAAAATTTCTTACGCATAATACTCGTGTCGTGTGATTTAAATACAAAAATTAAGAAGATCCGAGTGTAATTTCTCTCATTCAAATAATTTACTCAACATATTTAAATTTCAATCAATAAATGATAGTGTATTGAAAAACATATTTTAGTTAGTGTCTTGATAACATTTTTTCTTCCAAAATCAAGTGTAATTTTCATTAGAAAAGTCTAGAGAGAGAAAGGTAATCTTGGTAGTTGGTAGTAAATAAAATTTTCCACCAAAGTGTGAAGGACAAAAAAACAGTGAAGACAAAAGGGACACTTCACACTTTATGGACAGAGTAGACATGAAGAACAAGTCATTTGCAACCATAACAACAAATCAAATCAAATAGTCCAAAAGTTCAAACTCACACTCTTAACAGAACAGAACCACCAACAGAACAAAGTAACTCATTAAGGTTTTCCATCACTCTTCAAATCCAAGAGGCAGGCTTTGGAATTTTCTTGGACTTTCTTCTTCATTACTCTTCAACTTCAAAACACATCAAGGAATTGCATACTTGTTTCTTCCTTAGTCATGATTTTGGTATGTTCCTCTTTTCTTATTGTAACAGCTTCTTTCTTCCATGTTTTAGTCCATAACTTTTTTATGAGTCGGTGATAACTGTCTTGTTTTTCTGTTTTTGAGTTATAAAAGTTTCAGTTTTTTATCACAAGTTTATGAATTTGTGCTCTACATTATCTTTTTCTTACTTGCTTTGCTTGTTGGATTTGCAATGAGTCTACTTGAGAATATTGGTACATTTTTTTTGCTTTGAGTTTCTGCATTATTCTGCTTTATAAGTTTTCATTTTCTTCTTCAAACTCATTTCATTTGTTGTAAAAGGTGAGTTTTTTTTTTTCCAATCAAAATGAGCCTAAGGTTTTAAGTTTTTTATAACAAATTCCTATGCTAAGATTTTTTTGTTACATGGTACAGCTATGTTGCAAGAAGGGTCATCTTCTGTTACTTCTTCAGCCTTAAAGCTCTTCTCCATGATGCCACCTTTACCTGGCTTAGGATCTCCACACCCTTGGCTTAAGGAACTGAAATCTGAGGAAAGGGGTTTGTACTTGATCCATTTGTTGCTCACTTGTGCAAATCATGTAGCTGCTTGTAATCTTGAGCATGCAAATGCAACACTTGAGCAAATTTCCATGCTTGCTTCCCCTGACGGCGATACTATGCAGCGGATTGCAGCGTATTTTACCGAAGCACTTGCTGATAGGATACTTAAAGCTTGGCCTGGAATCCACAAAGCACTCAATTCTACTCGAGTGTCGATGGTTTCAGAAAAGATTCTTGTGCAGAAGCTCTTTTTTGAGCTTTTCCCTTTCTTGAAAGTAGCATTTGTTCTCACAAATCAGGCTATCATTGAAGCAATGGAAGGGGAGAGAATGATTCACATAATTGATCTCAATGCTGCTGAACCTTCTCAGTGGATTTCACTTCTCCAAGTTTTGAGTGCTCGTCCTGATGGCCCTCCACATTTGAGAATCACCGGCGTTCATCAGAAGAAAGAGGTCCTCGACCAGATAGCTCATAGACTGATTGCAGAAGCTGAAAAATTGGATATACCATTCCAATTCAATCCTGTTGTCAGCAAATTGGAAAACCTTGATTTTGAGAAACTTCGTGTTAAAACCGGGGAGGCACTAGCAATTAGTTCAATTCTCCAATTACATACCCTCTTAGCCTGGGATGATGAAACCATGAAGAGAAAATCTCCTCTTTTGTTAAAAACCTCGAATGGAATTCACTTGCAAAGATTCCATCCAATAAATGGAAGCACATTCGGCAATTTGCTTGAGAAAGATTTGGTTAGCGGCTATACCAGAAGTCCTGACTCAAGTTCATCATCACCGGTTTCTTTTAACACTTCAAATTCAATGAACACGGAGACGTTTCTCAACGCATTGTGGAGTTTATCACCAAAGGTGATGGTTGTAACAGAACAAGACTCTAATCATAATGGCTCACATTTTACGGACAGGCTACTAGAAGCTCTACACTCTTATGCAGCTCTATTTGATTGTTTGGAATCAACGGTCCCAAGAAACTCATTGGAGAGATTTAGGGTGGAGAAACTGCTTTTTAGTGAGGAAATCAAGAACATTATTGCATGTGAGGGATTAGAAAGAAAGGAAAGGCATGAAAAGCTGGATAAATGGTTTATGAGATTTGATTTAGCTGGATTTGGTAATGAGCCTCTAAGTTATTTTGGTAAGTTGCAAGCAAGGAGGTTCATGCAGAGTTATGGTTGTGAGGCATATAGAATGAAGGAGGAAAATGGTTGTGTGCTAATATGCTGGCAAGATAGGTCCTTGTTTTCAATATCAGCTTGGAGATCTAGGAAGTAAGACGATGCGATTGTTTGGATGAGCACTTGAGGTTGGAAAAATTGCGGTGGCTCACCGTGATTTTGTCAATCTCACTGCGAATTCAACCATGCGCAAAATCATAAGCCATAATGACAATAAGAAAAAAATAAAGGATGAAGTATTAATCTTTTTTTCCTTTTTTTTCTTTGTATGAAAGTATTTTGTATTTATAGTAATGACTTTGTATCTTTGTATGAAAGTATTTTGTCTTTATAGTAATGATTATTCATCATGATTGATTTTTAGATATACTCCTATTGCATGGTAAACCATATCAGGAAAGAAACATCGGGATGACAGACAACAGAAAAAATGGGAAAATATAATTGGGATTCTGTTTACAGTTTCATCATTCATTGTTGACCATCTTAATTTTTTTGAACTATGTACTCTCTCCATATTCAAAGATAGTTGTTTGCTCTCTTTTAGCAAGCGGGCTTTTGTGGACTTGAATAAGTCCTGAAATATTGAAATGTGAACCCGAATTCCCTGTAGTAAAAAAATCACATTCACACAATCTTGCGATTACAAATGTCCGATTTTAATACGAGGGCTTGTACTCCAGGTTGCAAAATAAATTCAAAACATGAACTTTCTGAGCGAAGATCAGGGGATTTGGATTTGCAACCTTGTGATTTCGTGACTGCATGTAATTCATTTCTTGAACTGTCGTTGCTTTTGTCTCATCGATGTGGTCAAGAAATTTGATGGATCATTCCTAAAGAATGCTTGTTAATGCTTTTGATGTTTTGGTCATGGTGACGATTGTCGCATGTCTTCGTGTTTGGAAGGGTCAATGGTCTGTTTCAAATCGCGGTGTGGTAGCTTCTTATGCGGCTAACAACAAACTACTATTTGTGGTTTCACCATAGCCAGAAAGACAATTCAAACGTAAATCCAAGAGCAATAGTCATATATGAAGAAAATTATCAACACGACAAAAGAAAACGATTGTTTTCCCATGTCATCTTTTCTTCTATTTTGCTTTTTTGTCATAAAAGATATTTTGACAAAAAAAATGGACACTGACACCGTATTAGTATGCCGTTTTCTTAAAAGAGCGGTCAAACTTTTAACTCTGCTCTTTAGCAGGAAACACACAGTGATGGTGGTGAATTGAACTCACCGATCATGTAACTTCGTTACTATTTGCGAAGATATTGTTCGTGATAAATAGCATTTCCCTATATTAAAAGAATAGTTGAGAGAGTGACACATGATATAAAACTTGTAAATTAGATATTAGATCATACATACATTCACAATGTCTATATATATGGTACAATAAGCTCTTCCGTGAGCACACAACAATGTGATATGGAGAATTACTTATTTAGTTATTTATTTGTCATCACAGAAAATTGAAGGTAACTTTATTGCCAATACAAAAGAAAGACATTTTCACTGAGGCAGTTGAAGGTGTGTTGATCACTTCATGGATTTTGGAGGCACTCTAACAGCTGAAACAAACAATGTCATCACAAGTTTCATCAGTTTTCTTTTTCAAGATATTTCTTATTCATTACTAGCTATGAAAAAATATATAAAAGAAATGTGTGTGCACGCGCGTAAATGAATAGATAGAAGATCTTACATCCACATTGCATTCCTGCTGGAACTTTCAATCCACAAGACCTTGCAACAAATATTGCCTTTTGAACACTCACAAACTTTTCCATTTCTTTAGTGATGAGATTACAAGCACATGGGACATCAAAGCTTCTCATTGCTGTACAACACCCTGGTGATGGTGGAATATTTGGTCCTGATTTCTCAACAAACTTTGAACATTGTGATATAAGGTCTGGAAGGCTTCCTCCACATTGAGCTGAAACTTGATTTTTGTTGTATATTAATGTTCCAAAAACAAACAAGATTGTCAAGGTCAAACAACTGCTACTAGTTGCCATGTTCTTGATAATTACAATATATGCAGAATTCTATACAATTGTGTTGTGTCACACCAATGCAATGAAATGAGAATTGGTGTGTGTTTATTTATACAGTACAATGGAAGGAGGGACAAGAAATGGCATAATTAAGTTCTATAGTGGCTTGTTTTCATGTTTTATTTTTTAATTTCAAATTTGTTATTTTGTTGTCACTATAATGTCGTGAAGAACAATAAATTATGTTACGTATAGCAAAATCATGAATAACTTCCTGTGTAGATTACAATGAATAGCGTAATCCATATATTATTAAAAAATAATAAGATGTTAATTTATATCGATTGTAATTTGTCCGCTTAGCTCAGCTGGTAGGAACAATATATAATATATGCAACATCCGCTCAGTTGGTAGCAACAATATATAATATATGCAAGGTCTGGGGTTCAAACCACAACCACCAACAAAAAAAAATATTGATTGAAATTTATATCAATCAAACATATCAAACTAAATTATATAGGTCTCCTATAAATTCGGCGAGACTCATTTTAATTTCAACCAATAGAGAGTGTGTTAGGATAATAGGATGTGTGCGTTAGAGGGTGTGCTTCTAATACTATTCCTCGTATATGGAATTATTTATTTTATATATTGATCCCCTAATAATCATACACATTTTTGCATATGAAATTAAGGATCAAGTCTATGATTACAAGTAAGTTAAGTCTTGTAATATGTATATGTTAGTTTCTATCATTGAATCAATTATCATTAGATCAAATGAAATATAATGAGACTTATTAATTCAACTGTGAAAAACACATTGTGCACAGTAAGTGACTATTTTACTTGTTCAAAAGCTGAAGTTGAGAAGCAAAAGTCTTCAACTGTCATCTTGGTTCAACCGGATACTATATACGGCAGGACAAACATGTAACATTCCAGTTAAAATTTAGGACAACTAAAACAAAATATGAATGAAAAATGATATTATTTCATTATTAGTAGTACTACTAAGATAAACACTTTTTGGTGTACAGCAAGAGGAATATTGCTTGGAAGAGAACGGTCAGTATGCATCCGTTGGAATATGCTGTGAGCGGCCGAAAACAAACAAAGGGATAGGCTCTTTGCCTTATATGTTTGGTCAAGAGTCCTTATAAAATCCAATTTTTAGTTGGTCTAAATTAGCAAGCTTGGGAATAAGCTAGCTAGGTCTAGATAGATTTTGCAATGTCTAAACCCGACCTGTCAAAATTTATAAGAACTAAGTTTGACCTGCCGTCTCTCATAGAATTATTTTTTAAACATGAACCTGATCTTTTGAAAACTTGATATAACCTAATATCATGTTTAAAAGTCTCTTTCATATGAACATATTTAAATAAGTAACTTGATCTAAATTTAAATAGACCAGCGAACTAATGTGATCAACGAGATTAAACTCTATTTTGATATTTAACATTTTTTTTAAATAGACCAGCGAACTAATGTGATCAACGAGATTAAACTCTATTTTGATATTTAACATAAATTTTTTAGAGAATTTGACTATCTATTATATCTTATTTCAATTCCTCGTGAGCTTAGCTCAGTTGTTGGAACAGTGCATAAAATATGCAAGGTCCAGGATTCAAACCCCGGCCACTACCAAAAAAAAAAAATCTTATTTCAATTCCAGTTTATAATAATACATTTAAATATATAAAAAAAATATACAAATAAACTTAAATTATTGAAAAGGTTAGTAAATTTATAATTTAATTCAAGGTAAAAAATATAATATATTAATATTCGTAATAAATCATAATATTTATATCTATCGTTCAAAAAAAGTATTATTCATATTTACTTAAGTAGGTCGGCCTTATAGGCCGAAGATGTTTTTTTTATGGCATGTGGCCTAGTCTTTTTAGCTAAATAGACTTCTAAAAAAAAGTCTAATCTTTCTCTATTTATGAAAAATGTCTAACATAATATGATTTGTCATAAGTTAGGTTGTAGGCCCTTGTAAGTTGGTCTGACTTATTCTCATCAAACGGACACTTCAAAGTATAGTATTTAATTAGAATTTTTGTAATTGTCCTTTATTGTACCAAAAAAAAAAGCTACACTTTAAAATATAGTTTAATTAAAATTTTTGTAGTTGACCTTTAGTGCACCAAAAAAAAGTTTTCTTAATAATAATTTGCTAATTTGTACCATTAAAAAATGTGTTGCTGTAAATTAGCGATATCCATTGTTGCGTTGAAAGTTTATATCATATAGATAGATAATGTATATAATATTTTATACAAATTTAAACGATCCATCAAAATTGATGTGTCTGATCAGTACAATACCAAAGCGCAACACTTTTAGAGACAATGAATGTGGTTGATTGAAACATATTATCCAAGAGACTGAACACAAGATCAGTTCCGTTGGAAAGGACCCAAATGCTTCCAGAATGACTCATATATACCCTCTTAACATCAATTTATACACTAAAAAATTCTAAATTCTTTCCACTTAAATGAGAACTCCTCCATGGCTTTCATAAAACAAAACCAAAGAAAGATGATGGCATGAATGATGTTACAGACTTGGCACCTAGAGTCCTACCCAAGGAACCTCTACTATCGTCTAACAGATCTATACATAAAAAAAAAATTAAAAAATCTACATATATCCAATATTTATCCAAAAAGCTTCACAACTAGGGCATCATTCCCCGACTCACTTAAACCTTGCCAACAACATCGTCAAAGTGAACCATAGGTATAGAAGGATTATTATTTGCAAACTCAATACGAACCAAACCTCTCTTTGATGAGATCTTTTGTTTGTCTTGGTGTTGGAATCACTATTTTTCACTTGTCACCACATCTCTAAAGGAGATCTTTTTTGTTGTTTTCCCTTGTTCCATCACAGCTAGGAGGTTTGTTGCACTTACCACCATTATTGGCTCTCGGAGCAACAAAATCAAAATGATGCTAAGGCTTAGTAGCTTCGGAGAGAAAACTCATCATCGCTTGTTTAGGGAGATATTTTTGTTATAATATTAACAATAAACTAACTACTTTTATTATTTACTTATTTACTTGGAATAAAAGTGGGTCGAAAGCTAAAAAAGAATCACATAGCTACTAGGTAAGGTAAGGTGATGCCTAAAAAAACATGAGCTAAAACCTAAGACACCTCAGTAGGTGGCAATTGGAAATCTAGATAGTGCACGTCTACCACATAAATCATATTGAATAACACATCAACATTTTTTTTTTTTTGAAAGAACACATCAATATTTATTTGCTTTCCTAAAAATATGCATAAATCTAGCCTCCCAATTGAAAGCAAATGCGTAATCTTTCACTTGATATCCCAACCCATAGAACTCCCAATTTCACCATTGTTGATACTTTTACCAATCACCTCTAGATCCACTTATACAACCAAATTCCAATACCTTTACTCTTATCCATACAAAAGCCTTCATACACTTCTCACATTTCCGTCACACGAGCAGTAGTCTGCCCTAGGTTTTCGGCAAAGCTATACATCCAAACACCATTGTAATCGCTGATCAATCCTCCACGGCCTGCAAACCTTTTGTTACCTTTGGATGCCTTGTTTGTTTTCAAACAAAACTAACCCGTTGGAGGTTTTATCCACCTGTTAACCTATGTTTTTAAGTGTTTGATTCGACACAGAGAGTGGTTGTCAAAGCCACACCATTTTCTAAGTACAAGATGAAGAACAAGCATTTCGACAAAAGAGTTCAACAAGTTCTTTGTTTCGACAGGGAGAAATTCAAATCCTCTTTGAAGAGGCAAGATCGAAAGTCCAGACACATGGAGGCAAGTCAAAGTTGTTGAAGACATGCAGTTTAAGACCGTTGGTCATTTTTAGTTATTTTTCTTATGTATATATACTAATTTTTCATAAGGAAAGGGTCACAAATCATTAAGCAAAAGTTCTTCAAATTCAAAGGATCCAACTTAGAGAGTAACGAGTGACAGAATAATGTATATATGTAACATGATTTGATGAACCATCTTTATTTAATGCAATGCAATTTTATCTTCTTTTAATTTTTTTCATCTTTATCTTCAAAGTCAAACTTACTTGCAAATCCTAAACATTCTGCTGATTTCTGTCAAATTAGACAATAGTCTTCATCCTTTTCATATTAAAATTCAACAATATGAAGAACATTCAAGCACTTTTCTGGAAGAAAAAAAAATCAAAACATGTCCTAGGATTTCTAATTTGATCATCCAAGTAACTTTTTCTTTTGAGTAAATCATACAAGTAACTTTTAAAACTAGCACTCTTGTTTACAAAAATACGGTAAACACCACCCAATATTAATGTTTGTTATTTTGTAATTGATTATAATTTATTTTTTTAATCTACAATATATGATTTTTTTTAAGAGAATCTACAATATATGATGAATTTTTTTGTTTTAAAAACAATAATTATTTCAAAACAAACGACTGTATGATATGGCTCTCATTATGTAACCCTAGGCCCAAAAACAATACAAAAAAAAAGAGTAAATTACACTCTCATTTCCTCAAATATGTTTGAATTGCACTCCTCTCCCCTCTTATGTTAAAATATACATTCCCCTCTTATTCAAAACATATTAGAAAACTTTTCTCTCCCCTCCCCTAAGAGAAACTTGAATTACATTCCCCTCCCCTCTTATGTTAAAATCTACACTTTACTCCTTCAATATTTTTTTCTTCTAATAATCTTGCAAAAAAAAAAATCTAATTACACACTTAAATAAAAATAGTATTGCGAGTCTATTTTATATAATAAAAAATTGAATACATATTTATCACTATTTTTTATTCACAATTTCATTAACATGTAGTTTTAAACCCTGTTATAGAATATGAAACAACCCAAAATAAAATTAAAAACAATAATAAAGCATGGTTATTCTTGACCCAAAAAAAACATGGTTATTTAAAAGTTAATTTTATACTCTAAATTATAAAATCAATAGCAAAATATTTAAATGTAATTATCTTTGACATTTAAATTATAAAGAAATGAATTAATTTTTCTTAAATGGTGGTTCAAAATTAATATATATCATAAAAATATTTAATTATGTTAAAATAGATTAAAGTGTAGTGCATATTTAATTATTAAGGGAGGGGGTTGTAATTCAAGCATCTTATAAGGGAGGAGAGTATAAATTTTACTTTCAATGGAGGAGAGTGTATATTTTAACATAAGATGGGAGATAAGTGTAATTCAAGCATTTTTGAGAGGAGGAGAGCGTAATTTACTCAAAAAGAAATTCTCAACCTATTTATCATTGTTACTTTTTTTTTGTTGACAAAATCATTGTTACGTGTTAGTTACATTAATCTTGCCCTAGTATACAATTAGTTTTGCCGTCACTTTTTGTTTGAGAGTTTTCAGTCGTCGCCCGTCAAACGTTTGACATTAGGTACACTAATTTAACCTGTTATTATTATCGTCTAATACATTAATATAATATCAAAGATGAAAAACTAGGTCAAAACCATCTCTTACACAAGAATTTCACCATCTCTTAGAAGTTTGTTTATTCCTTTTGCAGATGAAAACTAGGTCAAAACCAAGAACAAAGATGGTAAGAAGAAGAAGAAGGAGTTACAAATTTAAAGACCTTGTAAGTGAACTACCTGATGATATTTTGCATCGCATGATCTCTTGTCTTTCCATTATTGATGAAGCTTTAAGAACAAGTATTTTATCAAAGAGGTGGATACATTTGTGGAAGAATGCAATGCACCTTGATTTTGATTGCACACACATGATAAAAACCTTATCAAAAATAGTCACTATAAGAGATGTTGAAAAATATGATAAAATTGTTGACCCTGTATTGAATCAACACATTGGTAATTTGACTAGTTGTTACTTCAGACATTTTCTGCAACTATGCAACTATAAATTTAAGAACTTGTGTTGAGTTTGTTCTTGAGAGAGAAAAGTTAACTTGTTTGAGTTTAGAGTGTGAAACTTCAATATATGAGGATGGCAAAACTGTGAAGAATGGTTATGATTATCTTAAGCCTAAATTATTTTCGAATCTATGTTCAACTGAGTTGACAAATTATAAACTGACAAAATCAGTTTTACTTGCATTTCAAAGTTGTGAAAAGCTGAAAATTTTGAAGTTGAAGAAGTTGGCTATGGAGAATAGTATCATCAATGGAATTTTGAAAAATTGTTCTGGTTTGGAGAAGTTTAGTCTCATTAACTCAATTGGGTTCACTAGCCTCAAGATTGAAAACCAAAATCTTAAATTTTTGGAGCTTTTATGGTTGAATGTTAAAGAGATAGATGTTAATGTCGAGGATCTACAAGTTGTTGTGATTGATTCTCTAGTTTGCATCCAAAGGGTTTTAGAATTTATTCTCGGAACCTCTTGGAATTTATCTTCTACTTGCAATCCAAATGCTCAGGGAATTGTACCTTTTTACTTGAGCCAAAGCTCTCTGAAAACTCAAGATATCGTTGAAAATTGCAGTGATCTTCTTGAAAGTTATTTCCAAATCTATTCTTTTCTTTTGTGGTTTCTCTCATTATTGTACGTAAGTTTCTGCTATTCGAATTTTGCGCTAATTTCTTAGTTCAATTCTTACATATTTGCTTGAGTTAATATAATTCATCTATGAAAGCCCGGTAAAATTTACTCCCTTTATTTTAAAATGAGGGTTACTTTAGAAGAAGACAATTGTGTTTCCAATATAAATAATAACTTTTTCTTTTCAATTTGACCCTCCAATTAATATTATATATATTACTCCTAAAATATTCTATATATTACTCCTAAAATATTAGTGGTAAACGTACACCAATAGTTAATAAAGATAATTTGGTGTTCTCAAAAAAATTCTTGGAAAAATAACAATTCTTTTTTTAACCATTATATTTCTAATTAATATGCATGTGTAAAAACTTTAAACGACATTCATTTTAAAACGGAGGGAGTTTAGTTTATGTAGTTTACAAGCATTATAAGCAACATACTCAATGACTATCTTGCTCATTTAATCAAGATAACATTTTGTTGGAACAATGTTTTAAAAAGTTTTTCATCCACTAAAGAAATTTTCGGGATGAGCCGCTTATTTGGTCGCTCTTTTTGAGTCTATTTGTTGCACTGTCCAAATTTACCCAAGTAGACTATTAACCATGTAGCCTCCAAGATAAAACAATTCAATCAAAATTGTATTGGATTTTATATTGCATTGTAGGAACCAACCGTTCTAGATATACACCATTTATATGGTACTTAGACTAGTCAATATGGCAAAAGATCACTCTTACTTTCGAAGGAACAGAAAGAAAAGATGAAGAGAAGAATAGGGGCAGAAAGAAAAGATGAAGAGTAGAATAGCACGTTAAGACAAGTTAAAGGGAGAAGGGAGAAAAATTCTTTGATAACTCAAAAGAGTTTTTGGTGTGAATACGTGTTTGAAGAGTTGACTTAGGGAGGCCAAAACCAAAAATTCGAAAAAAACAATTGATTAGATTTTGGGGTCCAGTTCTACGTTGTCATGTTGAGTGCGTCAACACCCATTTACAAATTTGTGTACCCTAAATGGTACACCCTTAAAAGTGATCCCTCCCCTATATAAACATTAGTGTTGTATGTAATCTACCCGGCGTGGGAAATAAGAATTTTTCAATTCACACATTCACACTTGTTCCAACACATCTCCATTATTTACAACATGATTCTCAGCAAATATCGACGATTGTGTCCATTAATTTAAAACCTTTGCAACGACAACTCTATAATCTGCAATTTAAAACCTTGTTATGTTTCTTTGAATGGATATTGCATGAAATAATGATAAGTTATTGTTTAATTTTTTAATAATATTATGGTCTCTTTTGATATAATATGTAGTTGTGCTAACTAACTCTTCAATGTAGGCATCTCAATCAACCAACATTTTTTAAAATTTGTTGACCTTGCAATTGATTTGGATTTGGATAATATAAGAGAAGCTTTAACGCTTTCGTACATACTAACCTTATGCAACCATCCAAATACTCTAGAAATTATTACACCGGTATGTGTCAATTAACCTAATTATACTTTAACCTTCATTATGTTATTATTTTTTTTATTGAATATACACATTAAAGAATGTCATTTTTTCATAGAATATGATGATTGAAATGTAATTGCATTTTATAGGTAGTGAAAGCTTCACATTACGGTGAAGCTTCCCTTGACTGCACTCTACCATGTTTACCACTTCCTAAGTCAACGTTTTGGGAGACACAAGAAGTGTGCTTTTGTGTACATGACGAGTTGAAATTTGTTACAATGAGGGGATTTATAGGCAAAGAGCAAGAAGTGAAATTTGTGCAACATTTGATTGCACAAGCCTTTGTGATGAAAAAGATGTATGTGATCTGTGGTTCAACAATTGTGGACGATGCAAAAGATTTATTGTCATTGCCAAGAGGTTCAAGTAATCTTGCCATCCTTTTGGAGTCTAAAAACAAGAATAGCCATATTGAGGACTTTAAAAAACTGTAACTACTCCAAATAAAATGTTGGAAACGTATTTACCTAGACATTCTATTGAAATTCTCAGTTTTTTTATTTATTTTTAATTAGTTTCAAGTCAATTGAAAGTTAGGAAGAAAAGAGTTTGTTTAATGTTAAATGAAAGTTGCTGCTTAGCCTGTATATTTGCAAATTTTATGCGCTAGTGTGATGTGGTTTTTGGGTGAAATGGAATTGGAGTATGCTCATATGTGTGAGGTGCCCCAAAAGTTTCATTGAAATTGAACTTCATTTGACAAACTGTTTGAATTTGATTTTTTTTGTTGGGGTATATGTATATAAATTTTGTTTTCCTTGATTGTTCAAAATGACCATAGTGACTGTTTAATAATATTTGAATGTGTAGAAGCGTATAGATTGATTCGAGCTATTTTTGGGCCAACATTTGAAGGATGTCTTTCTGGCTATTCGAGCTATAGTTTGCATATCTTTCTGTTCAAAAGTTGATTTTCAATTGTGAAGAGTTATGGAAGTGGCAATGATGGTAGAATTGTTGATTAAATTTGAGCATATTAAATTTAGTGTCAAACATTCTCCTTCCTTCCACCTCCATCTTTTTTGTTACAAATTTAGTGTCAATTGTCATTATTTTACATTACATAGTATTTTGTTAATGTAAATGTATTAGAAAATCATGTTCAATTAATAAAATGTAATGAATTATTAAATTGTGTTTACAATTTTAAATTAAGTTGTTTAAACATGTACAGTCCATATATATAATCTAAAACATGTATAATATGTTTCAAATTAAATAATCCGTCCATATATATATAATCTGAAACATGTCTAATATGTTTCAAATTAAATAATCCGAACTAGAGTAAAATGGTTCACTCGGAGGACGCAGGAGAAAATCACAAGATGGACAAATAATTTTACATATATTAGTCGTCAAACATTTGAGCCCACAAATATTATTTTCGATATCTAAAATCCACAATATCTTATTTTTCTCAACATTTTCTACCATTTTTTTCTTCATCTTTTTTGAAAGTGTCATTGAGATTGTGTATATTGTTTGAAGATACACATCCAAACATGCAAAATATAGTTCCCATTTACTTTGGAAAATTAATTTTATTTTTATTTCCTAATAGTTATGTTCATTTCAACTTGATGAGATACTGTTGAAGTGAACCATTGTGATAGAGACATGAAGAAATGCTAGTTAAAGATAATGCATTTCTAAAAATGATGAAAATAGTTGGATTATAACCATAAAGAAAGTAAAGACATTGTTTAAAAAACAATCAATTTTGTTTTCTCCTGCTTAAATGACACCTAAGTACATCGACATGAACCTTATTTATATGTCAAGGACAAATAAAAAATGCTACATCCAATGTGACAAGTGTATTACATGCAGCAATGCTTAACACTATTTGTCACTTTAAGCACATACAATTTTCATTTAAATCACATGCAACATGACTAAGTGTCATATCATGCAAAAAGACGAGGTGTCAAGTATAGGCCCCACTATGACGTGGTTTGGATCATTACTTGGATAATGTGCTTGTCTATTTGTTTTTCTATTCTGTTTATATATATATAGGGAAAACTGAACCATGAAGAAAGTAGAGACATTATTTTAAAAACACTCTATTTTATTTTCTCATGCTTAAATGACACTTAAGTACATGGACATGAACATTATTTATATGTGAAGAACACATAAAAAATGTTAAAAGCAATATGACAAGTGTATTACATGCAACAATCTTTAACATTATTTGTCACTTTAAGCACATACAATTTCTATTTAAATCACGTGCAACATGACTAGTGTCAAATCATGCAACAAGGCAAGGTGTCAAGTATAGGACCCACTATGGCATGGCTTGATCATTATTTGGATAAAGTATTTGGCTATTTGTTTTTATATTGTGTTTATATATAGGGAAAACCGAACCATAAAGAAAGTAGAGTCATTGTTTTAAAAACACTCGATTTTGTTTTCTCATGCTTAAATGAGAGTTAAGTACATGAACATGAACTTTATTTATATGTGAAGGACAAATAAAAAATGTTACAAGCAATATGACAAGTGTATTATATACATCAATCCTTAACATTATTTGTCACTTTAAGCACATACAATTTCCATTTAAATTACATGCAACATGACTAAGTGGCATATCATGCAACAAGGCAAGGTGTCAAGTATAGGCATCACTATGGCGTGGCATGGATCATTATTTGGATAAAGTGTTTGGCGATTTGTTTTTCTATTGTGTTTATATATGGGGGTGTTCAAAATCGAACTAATGCGACGGAAAACCGTATATTGAACCAACCCAGACAGAAGAGCACAATAAAAAAAATGTGTTTTGTTTCGATGTGTTCGGGCCAATTTTTCTCTCAACCGTACAATTAGGTTTGCGGTTTTTGTTTTTCCACACAAACCAAAATGAAATGTAAACTCGCTTAATTAGGAGTATTAAATTAGTAATTCATCCAAAACACTGCCTTGTTTTTGTTCTTCTTCTTTTTCCAATTAGTTTTATATGTACAATCTAATTGTTTTCAATCCATTAAAAAAAGTCTAAATTGTAATTGACTGTCTGTCCAACTCGACAACCTCTCTTCCATCGTCTCTCTCCCACCCAACAACTAATACAGTCAAAATTGTTAATTGTTGCAGCTAATATATTTAAAATTGTTGGCAATTTTTTTAAAATTATATGTTGTCTCCAAAAAAACCAAAGCAACCCGATTTGCATTGATTTGGCTCTTTTTTTTAATTGTCAATCGAACCAAACTAAACTGTATATTTTTATCTTGCCGTTCAAATAACTTTTAGCCTCAAAATCAATCAAATTGTAATGCGAACACCATAATATATACAAAAGGAGGTACTAATTAAAATATTTTTGAAAAAATAAAGTGATAAAAAATGGAAAATAAAATTAAAACTTGTTTTATTTACAATGTCCAATATTATTCCTACCGTGGTACAATTGTTCCTATTTAAACGAGGTTTAACTAATCAATGATTTTAATAGCATTATAAAAATGATAAAATTTTAAATACAATAGTTTAAATGAAGGGTATAATTGGACATAAAATTGGCTAAACCAAAATGTAGTATCCCCTTTTATATTATGTATATATAGATAAAACACAAAAAATTGTTCACTTCATTAATCTCTTATCGTTATCAAATAAAGTTAATATAAATTTTAGAAAATGAAAATAAAAAATATTTTCACAAAATAAGTAAACCTTTAATATTATTAATTTTTTACTCTTATTTCATAATGGATGTTAGGTGGGAAAGGTAACCTCTTACCTAAACTTGCCTATTGGCGAAGTTCACTCAGAGTATATATGGTTAGTTTACATCTAATCCCGACGAAGGAGATTATTAGTTTCACATAGACATGATAACCATACGATACATGAAAAATAGAAATAGTAGAATGTTCAAGATGATTTCTCAATATTTTCCACTTGTACTCACCCATTCTTGACCGCTCTTTATATATCTCTTTTCTGCCTTGAGAATGGAAAAATGGTATGAAACCAAATAAAGAGAGTGTCTTTCGTAATGATTTTGTAAGTGGGAAATCATTTAGTCACTCATCCAGACACTTAGTGGTTCAACTATATTTTGAAGCAATTGGCAAATGTTAAATCACATTTTTTTTATCTCCTTAAATTGATAAGTGTTGTCAAAATCATGTTCATCTCTTGCTGCCTCACAATTTTAGTTTATTCAGATGAGAAGATTCTTGATGCCTTAACCACCTTGCAACTTAGACTAGCCCGCAAAGCATGTTTGCTCGCCTCAAAAGGTTAATTTTTTTTTTGCTTAGATGCCTCACAAGCTGTCATGATCTGCCTTGCACTTTTGCATTATTGGATATTTGCAGTTGTATAAACCAAAAGCATATGGCAAGTAAAATGAAACCCAGGGCGGGCATGTTTGACTCTTCAGTTATCTATATAAGCTAAACATTGCAAGGGTTCAAATGTTTTACTAAGAAACGAAAATTAAGTGAGATTTGAAGATTGAAGGCGGTGATTTTCACCCTTGAAAGCCAGGTTGAAGATTTCTATTATCATATTTAGATGTATGATTTTCTAAACTCCTTTTCAATATCTCTTATTGTTGTGAGTAGCTAAATTTCAATAGATTAGAATGGTAGATTAACGTCTTTAGATCGACTTGAGCCAAGTAACTTATGAGTTCTAATTTATGCAATTAATATATATATATATATATATATATATATATATATGATTATTTACTTATTCTTGTATTTAATATTTTTCTTTGTCTGGACAATATTGAATTGAACTTAAGAAACAAATCAATACTGACTCTAGGTTTCGTAACCGAATCTATAATAAGTGTTCACTAGATGTTCGTTCATTTTTTATTTAATTAGTTCACTTGAGAGATTCAGGCTTAGTATTAGATAAACGGGACCTTGAGTCAAAGAATTGGTCTTGACCTATTTTGTTAAATTATCGTGATCATATGGTAATCAATTGTTATGGTTAGAATATCTACTGCAAAGTAGTGGGAAAGAGGAGATTAGAAGATCCTAATCGTTTTTTATATATCATAAACAGTCTCCATAAATTTACTTTTGAATTTTCAAACCCAAATCCTATGCAAACCCCTTATTTTATCTCCTAAGTTAAACCATAATTGTTAAGTTTTTTTTGTTAGTAACAATCATTGTGGAGATAATCTTATTTATCACTATTATTGGTTGCGCAATTTTCACCACACTTGTCAAATATTTATCATTACGTACATAACAATAATCAAGAAAGTCTGTCTTAGTTTGTATTATGTTTGTTCTCTATTAGCCTTTCTCGTCTTTTTTAGATACTATGTTATGAGAACAAGAACTATATATACCCAGTTTTCAACCATCATCAATTGATCATTGCCTCACACATCATCCTCTGACCTAATTTTGAGCTATGGGGAAGATCGAACAAAATCTTTTTTCACGGATCAATTGTACTCTTTCTCCAAACATTGCACAAGGCACTTTTTGTATCGAAATAAAGTATGAACACTATTCAATACACATTGTTAATCATTCTCTTGTTGAGTTGAGACATTATGTATCATTATGTCTTTACATGCAATATATTTGATTCTCCGTTGCGCAAACTTACTACTCAATCAATAGAGAATGAGATGACTGTTTATTCGAAGTCCAACAATTCATGCTTCCATATAGTAACCAAGAGTGTTTTTTAACTCATATGCGCGAAATATTATTTAATTTTCTCTCGCATTTGACTATGTCACATAGTAAGAAAAAAGTAAGTAACGATTCCAAACATTTCTAATCATGTTTTTTGAAAGTAAACTTTCTATATCGTCAACGCACATTCAAACAAAAGCTGCAACTAACTATTTAAAATGCATTGCACATCACCCTCTTTTCACTGTATTTTCAAAATCACATAAAGGTACACAATTTTCAAATTTTCTACTATTATTGAAATATTCTATAATATGTATCTGCGATAACATTTTTAAAATTTCATCAATTGGTATAAAGCCACTAAAACATATAACCTAAGCAACAAAAACAATTGTGTTCATCTTTCATCATCGAAGGTGTCACAATTAAAATCATAAAACAAGGACATGATCTCTCATATAATTTTGTGTTTCATCATACTTAACAAAGAAATGATATTTGTATAATCATTTTTTAGACAACTTTTAGGATAACTTTTTATTCTCTCTTCTTTTAGAACAAAAAACAAGATAAAGAGGGAAGAGAGAGAAAGAAAGAGAGTATAATGTGAGTACGAAAGAGAAGTTCATCATAAAACTTGTCTATAAATAATTGTACAAATATCATTTTTCAACTCAATATATATCATAGGAGTATGGCAACCAACCAAGTTACCTTGACTCATTTATTTCTCAATAATGTAAATTATAATCTGCACGCTATTCTTCTTTAGGGCTCAACATACACATTGTTGATCATTTATTCATTTTCTTGTTGAGTTGAAATATTAAGTATCATTATGTCTTCATAGACAATATATCTGGTTCTCTGTAGCACACACTTACCACTCAATAAATAGAGAATAAGATCTCTTTTTCCTTTCTCAAACCCCAGTGGTCACAACTTTTCTTCTTTTTGATTTACTAAAGATGACTGATTTAGGGTCAATTTTGACCCATAATCACCCTATTGAATTGATTCTCTCTCTCTCTCTCTCTCTCTCTCTCTCTCTCTCTCTCTTAGTTAAATAAGTGATTTTTCACATATTTTCGGTTTTCTTTCATTTATTTTGTGATTTCGTTGTCTAGAACGACTTTCTTTATTTTGATTTTCCGTCTTTGTGCGGTGTGTTTTTGATTTCCCGTCTTAGTGCAGTGTTTATTTGATTCAGGTTGAGAGATTATCTTTTGATCAAGTGCAAATTCAATCAATGACTTTTGCGTCATCAACGTTGCAGATCCGAAAACATGAGTATTTCGGTGATTGAATATAGTCATATTTGCAGGCATATGTACTCTCCCTCTTTATGCTATTAACATGGATGTTGCGAGTTTGTTCACATATTTATCCTTTTTGTTTTTAGCGATTTTAAATTTGTATTGTATCGTTGTACTATATCCATTTGAATTAATGAATAAACATCGTTTATTTTTGTCAAAAAATAAAAATAAAATAGAGAATAAGATAACTATCTACTCGAAACCTGGAACAACTCACGCTTCTATATAATAACTACGTTTTTTTTTTGTTATCTCATATATGCGAGATAGTAATTAATTTTCTCTCGCATTTCACTATATCATATAATAAGGAAAAGGTAGGTCGCGAGATGTTTGGAAGTAAACTTTTCATATTAGTCACGGCAGTTCATACAAAAGTTGCAACTAATCGTTTTAAATGCATTGCACGTTACCCTCTTTTCACCGGTTTTTCAAACATACATTAACCTCAACCGCCAACATCACATCTATTATAAACTAATCATATTTTTCGCATAAAAATTCTTACGACATTTAATATTTTCAACGCAATTTAAACTAAGTCAATACATTGTACATAGCAAGTGTGTCAGGCTAAACAACACTACTGACACTGTCATCATAATTCTATCAATCTCATCGCCGATTAAAAATGTGTTTGATTCATAAAACGACGACCGTATGCCGCCATTGTTTCTTTGTGTAAAAAAGAGGGGAAAAAAAAATCCACCAAAGCTTCTTATTACACACTACTAGTTGTTTGACCCACTTCTACTTTGTAGAGAGAGAGTAGCCTTTGGATTTCGTGCCCAACTTCCGCACCCTCTCTCTATATTTTCTCATTCCTTTCATTTTCATTTCTCAGTTTCTCAGTTTTCAGTTTTCAGGGTTTTTCTCTATTCTTACTTCTCTGTTATTCTTACCTTCAAATTTCAATTTCTCTCATTTTTTTCTTCAATTTTGAAATTAATTTTCCCTCTCAATTCATTTTCACAGGGATCACACCGTTGCTGTTCCGATCACAGAGTCGTTTTTCCGCCGGAGATGGAATTCGTCGGGAAAATCGTTCAGAAATCGGTGGACGGTGGTGGAATACTCACCGGAACTGTCAAATCTCACAATTCTTCGTCAGGTTTGTTGGAGATCGTTTTCGAGGATGGTCATTGCGAGGAGATGGAAGTTTCTGAGGTGGTTTCGTTGCTGGAAATTCAACCGGAGGTGGTGAAAGTCAAAACTAGGGTTGGTCGGGAACCTAAAAAACGACACCGCACCTCGGAGACGACATCGTGTTCAGGTAGTGGTAGTGATAATTTGGTGGCGGGTAGTGAAATTAGCGGGATTTTGAATGGCGGTGATGAGTCTAGTGGCGGGAATGATGGGGATGTTGTGGGAAATGGGAATGGGAGTAGTGGGAGTGATGAAAAAGTAGGTAGTGAAAATAGGTTTGGTTTTGAAGAGATTTCAAATTTGAATGGGGGTGTTTCTGATATTAATTATAATGGAATTTGTGTTAAAGACGGTGTTGATTTGAATGGTAGTGTTAATTTGAATGATAATGGAATTCGTGTTAAAGATGGTGTTGATTTGAATGCTAGGGTTAATTTGAATGAGAATGAGGGTGTTTCTGATAATGATAATGGGATTTGTGTTAAGGATGATATTGATTTGAATGCTAGGGTTAATTTGAATGAGGATATGGATTTAAATGATGTGTGTGATTTGAATTTTGATAATGAGGGTGGTTTGGAGAGAAGAGAAGGTATTGATTTGAATTTGGATGTGAATGTTGATGAGGGTGTGAATTTGGATGCGAATTTGGGAGGGGAAATGTTACGGCGGGAATGTAAATTTGATTTGAATGTGGGTGTGTGTGAAGAAGTTAAGGAGGTTCAGGGTTGTGCTGAAGGAAATGGGCATTTTGTGGTAGATGGCGAGACGGGTCAGCTGCGAGAAGTCGGGTTAGATGTTGAGCATAGGTCTATGGAAGTTGATGGTGTTCGTGGTGATTTGGATTGTGTCTCTGATGCTGTCAAATCGGAGGAATTTCGTGTTTCGGTTGAGAATATAGCTGAAGATGCATCTTTGTGTTTCATTGAGGAAAAGGAAAGTCATGATGGCAAAGAAAATGCGGCGGCTATTGGCTCTCCTATGGTTCTGGATGGTTTATCTGGTGAAAATGTGGCCGCTATTGACTCTCCTATGGTTCTAGATGGTGTTTCTGTTAGGGATTGTGATTATGTTTCCTTGGAAGCTGGCGTTGCAGCAGTTGATGAATGCCAAGATGATCCAGGAAGTCCATGCAAACAAGAAAGTAGTCAGAGGAAGAGAAGGAAAGTCTCAAATAATCCAAAAGCCACCCCGGAAACGGCTTTGAGGAGGAGTTCTCGCCGGGTGTCAGCTAGAAAACAGGTGCAGGTGACCGATGATCCTCTGTCGTCCTTGGAAACCAGTGTAACAGAAGAAAAACCTTCAATGCCTGGAAGTGAGAAATACGAACAGTGCAATGTTCCTATTCTGAAGCTGCAATTACCCCCTTCTTCTCAAAATTTGCATTTAGATGACATTCCTGTTCTTGAATTTTTTTCTGTCTATGCTTATTTAACTTCATTCAGTACCTTGTTATTTTTGAGTCCATTTGAGTTGGAAGATTTTGTGGCTGCACTTAAGTCTGAAATCCCTAGTATATTACTTGACAACATTCATGTTTCTATTTTGCACACTCTGAGAAAGCATTTGGAATTCCTTTCCAGTGAGGGTTGCCAATCTGCATCCATTTGCCTGAGGTATATGTTATTTTAAATTTTCATTGATCATGCCTGTAATATGTTCTCCATTTTTATACTTTTCCTTCAATGCAGGAATCTTAACTGGGATTTCTTGGACCTTGTCACATGGCCCATGTTCATGGCCGAGTACCTTCTGATTCACAGTTCTGAATTTAAAATTAGTTTTGATGCTAACCTCTCAATGTTCGGAACTGACTACTACAAACAACCTGTCAATTTGAAGCTTGAGATTCTTCAGTACCTTTGTGATGATATGATTGAAACAGACACCATAAGGACAGAAATGAACAGAAGATCTTTGGTAATAGAGACCGGTATGGGTTTTGATCAGAATATTTATTTTGACACTGGTAAGAAAAAAAGAGCTGCAATGGATGTTTCTGGTGGCTCTTGCTTGACCGAGGAGATTGTGGATGACACAACTGACTTGAACAGTGATGAATGTTGCCTTTGCAAGATGGATGGAAATTTAATATGTTGTGATGGTTGCCCTGCTGCATTCCACTCAAGGTGTGTCGGGATTGCAGGTGACAGTCTTCCTGAAGGTGACTGGTATTGCCCTGAGTGTGCTATTGGCACACACCGGGCTTCGATGAAATCACGAAGATCACTTCGAGGAGCAGACTTGTTGGGGACAGATCCTCACGGCTGTCTTTATTTTGATAGCTGTGGTTACCTGTTAGTGTAAGTGTAGTTATGTGTTTTTTTTTTCCTGAATAAACTTGTGTTATAGTTCTTTTTGGCTCTAGTTTTCTGCTGTTGGCTTGCAAAACGTTTATTGCAAAGTTACAAAAAACTATGGGAAGTGACCTATAAATTTCAGTTGGAATGTTGGACTGCTCTGCAGCTTGTTCAATAGTTATTCCCAATATATCGGACAAGATTTATGCAAGGCATCTAGAAGATAACATGTTGATTTTCTGCTTTTTTTTTTGTCACATGCGTCTATTTGGTCATTCTTTTACATCACAAACAAACTCTACCCTAATATAGTTTTGTACCGTCAATGTGAAAAGTGTATAGCATGTCACATGTTGAAAGTGTCACCTAACCTGTTCTCTGCTTTGTCTAACATATTTATATGTATTAATTTTATTTCCTTGCTTAAACCTCTGCAGTTCTAACTCATCAGATGCGGGGTCCTTGTGCAATTACTACCATAGAAATGATATACATGTTGTAATTGAAGTTCTAAGGTCTATGGGTGCTTTATATGGAGACTTATTAATGACTATCTGCAAGCACTGGGATCTTCCGTCTGACTTAAATGCAGAGGCTAGTAGTTTGGCAGTCTTCAATCGAAGTTCCTGCAAGAACATGCGAATGACGGCGGAATATTATGCTACGCCTACATCTTTAGCACCTTTTACTTCTTCAGAACCATGTATGGGCAAGAATCTGGTTGATGATCACAAAAAGTTGAAGAAAAATTCAACTATTGACTGTTGTATTCAAGATGGCCAAGACTTTCCAAAAGGTGGGAACCAATTAGAGTCAACAATAGAAAGTCCTGGTATTGCCTCAAAAGGATCAGCTGATACCGCACAATTGAGATCAGGCATCGAGAGTATTCAGATGCACAGGCTATATGATTCCAATAGATCCATAGCTGTTAGCAGTACCGCTGGCAATGAGGATACATCACAGGCATCTTATGGGACCGACTACATAAACTATTACAGCCTTGCCAGGGTGCCCTCATTAGTTGCGCAGGAATTGATGCGTAAGTCACCTGAAAAGATCAATAAAAATATTGTGATGACTGAGGAAGATGTTGTTTCAGACCAAACAAAGTCCATTATGAAGAAGTCCAGCAACTTTTGTTGGCCAAGTATTCAAAACCTGAATGCAGCTGCCCAAATGGAAAAATGTGGGTGGTGCTTTTCTTGCAAGGTTGCAAATGATGGCAGAGATTGCTTGTACATTTCGGTGGTGAAACCTCTTGATGAAGTGTCTAAAAGTACTTCAGTTGAGCTTCAACCCAGGAAGATCCAGAATGGACATCTTCGAGCGATAATATGTCATATTTTCTCTCTTGAGGTTCGACTGCGGGGTCTTTTATTGGGTCCATGGTTGAATCTGCATCAAACAAATCTTTGGCATGAAGATCTTTTGAAGACATCCGATTTTCTTTCTGTCAAACGATTATTGCTTCTTGTAAGGATATACTCTTTCTCTCTCTCTGTCAATCATTTATTAAGACACCAAAAGTATGGTTATCTTGTTCCCAGCTTACAAGTTATGAAAACTCGTTTGACATAATTGGTCAGCTCATTTCTAAATTCTTTTTTCCTATTTAGAGTTGGTAGAAATTCAGTGAAAAGGAAAAGAAAAAAAATACCATTTTTATTTAAATATAGTTTTAACGTTGCACATGATGAGCGTGTGGTTGAGATTTGATCTTGGATTGTGCCAAAGATTTTATTCGGTTTCTATTTCTTGTACTATTTGTTAGTTGAAGGCATGTTTTTCTTTTTCCTACATAATATTTTTATAAATGAGTATATAAATGCAAAAGATAATGTCCTTGTGGAGGGGGAGGATCAGAAACACTCCTACAAAGAAGAAATAGTTAAGAAACGAGTCATTGTTTCAAAATGCAACAGAGTTGCCCATATCTTTGCATACCAGCAAGATAATATCCCTATTGACAAATATGAGCAAAGCACCACAGAGAAGAAATAAGCACAATCTGTCTGCACATTCCACAAAATTCCTGTTTCCTTTATCCTTCAAAATTATTGAAACTTATCATTGGAAACTGTTCCAAGGTTTAAGGTACACTAATAAGATAAGATCAAAGCTTATCATGTCTATATCATATCCCTCTCACCAACTCTTGTAATATATCCATCCTTATCCATCCTATCATGTCAATTAAACTGGGCCTACTCTTATTTCAACGTCTGACGTTATAATTATGAATTATGCAGTTGGAATCCAATTTGAGACATCGTGCACTTTCAGCCGATTGGTTAAAGCATGTGGATTCTGTGGGTACTATGGGATCAGCTACTCATATTGTGGTCAATTTATCACGAACATCCTCAAAGCATGGTGTTGGAAAGAAAAGGGCTAGACATTCGGATATTGAATCCAGTTCATCTTCAAAGACTACTGGTGGTTTGGTAATGTATTGGTCAAGAGGTGGTAGGCTTTCCCGAAAGTTGTTTAATTGGAAGGTCCTGCCTCGCTCCTTCGTTGCCAAAGCTGCTAGACAAGGTTTGCAAATTGTTCTCTTTAGTATATCACTAATGGTGGTTGTGTTATTTATCTTAATTATTATTTGAATTTATTTGGAAGTTTTAAATTCTGCAGCTGGGTTTACAAAGATACCAGGTATTTTATATCCTGAAAATTCAGACTTTGCAAAGAGAAGCAGATGTGTTGCCTGGCGAGCTGCTGTTGAGATGTCAACTAGTGTTGAGCAGTTGGCTTTACAGGTATGATTATATTACTCGCTGGGTGCTCTTGGCATCTGACTTTACCAGTGCTCGTGGTTTATTGATGCCCTCTTATACATTCTTTTAATGTTGTTATTTGATAATGATTATTGGAGGCATTTGGCATGTTTCTGTACTTTGAACATGAAAAGTTCAAAACTTTTTTATTACAATTACTTGTGTTAAATTCAGAATTTCTATGGCAATTACAATGTAAAGATATTAATTCTCGTGGGGAAAAATATGCATGTTTTAGTACCTTTCTGTTCAATGTTATTCTCTGGTTTTTATAATTGGTATGTGCTGATGAACTTATTGTCTTCTCTTGTAATCCTAGATAAACTATGCCACATTTTCAGGTTAGAGAACTCTATTCAAACATAAGGTGGCATGATATTGAGAATAGCCATCCTTTACATGTATTGGACAAGGAATCTAAAAAATCAGTCAGGCTATTCAAAAAAGCAATTGTACGCAGGAAGTGCACCGAAGGACAATCTGTGAAATACCTTCTTGATTTTGGGAAGAGAAGGGGTATTCCAGATGTTATTGTTAAACACGGTTCGCTGTTGGAGCAACCCTCAAGTGAGAGGAAAACATATTGGCTGAATGAGTCTTATGTTCCTTTGCATCTTGTAAAGAATTTTGAGGAAAAAAGAATTGTCCGCAAGTCCAATGATAAGAAACATGGAAAAATTCTTGAGATCGGTAGAGTAAAGAGGGCTCCTCAACAAAGGGGTTTTTCATATTTGTTTTCTAGAATGGAAAGATCTGAATATCATCAGTGTGGGCATTGCAACAAAGATGTCCCAATCAGGTATTTGCAGTATTTACTTATCTGGACAAGTGTTTTGAAGATTTCCTGTTTTGGTATTTTACCTTGTCCATGATATTTTTTGTTTTAATCTGGTAGAGGATTAAACTCATGTTTTCTTAGTTACCAATCAGATTCCTTTCTCTAGTAACCACATATTCTTTTACCAAATATCATTCCCAACTTTAAACCTAATATAAACTTAAGAGACCAAACATACAATTTAGCCTTCAAATTGGTTATTAGTGGTCTGTAAGAAATATATATTTGAAAAGTAAATGTCCTAGGATTATTATTATAACTCATTAAATGATTAATCTAATATTGTCATTTTATCAAGTATTACCTGCATATGTATGATGAAGATGGTATGTTCTTGTGCCAGTTTTCAATTAATGTTATGAGTATTACCTGCGTAGGGGTTGTTATTGTTAGGATGGTTTGGAGATTGATAGTGCAAGGCAGTAGAATGGTTAAAATTTCATGGATTGATTTGATACTTAATATTGCAAACCAGCTTTTTTAGTTTTTGATTTACCCCTACTTGGGCAAACCCCACAACCATTTAATATGTAGATATGTGGCATATTATATTCTAGCAACATCAACGTTTTGTTCGTATTAGGCTGAGTGGCTAGTTCAATCTTCATTGGTTGTGATAATATCTGTTTCTCCTGTGTACTGAATCAATAATTTGTTATTGTTGAAATCACGATAATTTAATAAATCAGATTGGAGAATTGAATGTCATCCTTTGTTATACTTTTGTTTCCACTTATGAATTCTCATTTTATCAATGTATATGCCTGGTTGTCTGTGGCCACTAAATACACCAATGAGAGATTTGAATTACTGAGTTATATATCTTTCTAAATTTTGTTTGTTACTTATCACAGGTGAAGGTTTAATGCACTGAGATATTTCTGCCTTATTAATTACTTAATTTGTTACTGATACATAAATTTTTTTTTTCTTTATTAAATTGACAGGGAAGCTGTGAGCTGCATTTATTGCAAAGGTGTGTTTTTGTCTTATATCTGTGTTTTTCTTGTTACACATCAGTTTCAATTTGCAGGTTGTGAATTGTTTTTACTGTCTTGTAGATATTTGTTATTCTTTTTCTATTATTCCATTTTCCGCCTATAACTTGTATTGTATCTCATCAATTCTGAAATTGTCATTTAAATATCTTATCATATGGATGCAGCACTGCTATGTTTTCCTGTCAATTTGTCTAATCTGTTTATGAAACCTTTTCAATGTTATATTGTTTAATCAGTAGGCAGCAGCGCTTAGTCAGAATTTTCATTGACATCACAGCATACCCTTCTAGAAGAGTTGATGTTTTAATATCTTTTATGATTGAAAATTCAATAGAAAGCAATACAAAAACACTGGTCAATTCCCTCAAAAAAAAAAACTGGTCAACAATTGAACATTGTATTAGTAAGTTAAATGCACGGGTTCATTTGATGCAACAAAGTCTGAAGTTTATCAAAACATGGCCTAACTAAGCAGTAAACCGATAAATACCAAGTATTATCCCACTAGATGGGGTCTAGCGCATAGATCGATCACAAATTAGTCTCTATAGAAACACTCCAGATTATAGGATGCTTATATGTGTGCAAGCTTATTTTTTCTTTTTATGAGTTGCATATTAACATGTGTTAGATATAGAACCTTTGATGTATTTCATCGAATAACTTAAGCTTAAGCTTTTGGGGTAATCGGTATTTCGGTCCTTGAAGCTCCCATCCTTCTTGAATCTCAAGAGAAAGCCAAGTTTAAGATCAAGTTTGGGTGGGCCTACACTTCACTGGTTACTGCATGAGGGGGTATGAGATATAAAACCATTCATATACTAACCTATCAGCATAAGCTTTTTAGAGCTAGTTCATGGAACACAATAAGACTATAGCATGTACATTGATTGGAACATATTTGAAAACTCAACAGATTGTAATTTTTTTGATTTGTGGCTGGAATAGAGGGATAATTACTGATTCATGATCAACTAAAAGGGAAAGGAAGAAAGGAGAGGAACACGGATATGAACGAAGGTTGTCAAGATTAAGGTTTTGACCAAGATCGGGAAGGAGTAGCAAGATTGCAACATGCAAAATGACAAGTAGGATAAAAAAATCCTACCTAAGTACTTGCGTATGACCGGGAGGGGGATAGCAAGATTGTAAAACGTAAGATTGTAGGATCCCACCAAGACACTAGTGTGTGTTTCATATCGTGCATACATTCTCAAGCTTAAAAATAGAACAACCGAGGTCACAACAAAACTACTCAAAGCTTCAATATAAAACAACCGAGTCCACAAAAGAAAATACTTAAAGTCTACGACAAATCACAAATGCAATATTGATGCAAATAAAAAAAAAAAACAGCCAAAACACAAAAACTGAGCAATTACCAATTAATAAAAAATTACCAATTAACCTGAGAAAAGTGCTGTCAGATGTGAGGCTTACTGCGAAAGTTTGACTTCAGAAAAACAAAAGGCTTACTGCGTGAGTGTGCGAGAGTGAGAGGCTGCATCGTTGCTTTAGGAGATCACACAACTAACAGATTGAGAGAGAGAGAGAGAGAGAGAGGCAGAGATAGTCTTGACTCGTGAGAGAGGATGAAGGTTGCAGTTGCACGACTCAGAGAGGCAGAGAAGGCCGCACGGCTCTGAGAATCAGAGAGAGGGGCAGAGATGGTTGTGAGAGGGAGACCACACAGTTCAAATGATGGAGTATTAAAAAAATAGGGTTTGTTCGTTGTTACCCAACCGGGTCGCGCATGACCCAGATAAATCCGAGCCCAGAAACATTAAGAATCACACACAATCGTGCGATTTCACAATCCAGAAATGATTTTGCTATGATCTCGCGTTGATCTTGCACAAAACAGGGATCTTGTACGTGATTCAGATTGGAGAGGCGAGTAGGATCCCAAAATCGTAAGATTTTACAATTTAATTCTAGATCTGGACAACCTTGATATGGGCAGTAAGATTGAGATAAAGAAACAATAGATAGTTTACTCAGACAGAGTTTAAGTTTATAATAAATTGCATTTTGTGGTTAAACGAGTCAAGATCCTATTCATTTTACACCCTCTCCATTTTTTCCATTACCAAAGTCTTGGAAGTATAAATGCAATAATGTGACATTTGGTGGGTCCAACACACGTCAAAACTGCGTGGCTCGAACCCGTGACTTTCGGTTTCAAGGCCTGTTGTTTTACCACTAGACCAAGCCTTCAGAGTTCACTTCAAATCTCTTCAAAACTACAGTAATGGAGAGGAAAAATGAAGAGGATCCTAACTCAAATTAAACACGCGACACTTTTTTAAGCTGAAATAAAATGGTAATAATTTAAACCTTGATACAATCTTAAAATGGTGTTCTTTTGCCGAACAGATGTTATCCATCAATTTTTTGGATTTCCGTCATTTATTGTTGAATTTTTGGAATTCGTAATTTTTTTTAAATGTCAAGGGACAACTATAACAAGAGCCTGATTTTTTAAGTGAAGGCACAAGGTTGGTTTTATTTCCCTAATATGTCATTTCATGCATGAACCTTTTTGAGCTTGAAGCATGCAAAATGCACAAACCTACTTTACTCTTTGTTACAAATTCAATGCATCTATGAAAAGGGGTGATGAGGATGGAACTTTCAAGTTTCAACTAATTGGCTGTAGAAGTTTTGATATCATGTGAATTAACAACTCTCCTCAAAGTTTGTGACATGAAGACCCAACATTGGTTGTATAGTTTAATGTAAATATTGAAAGTATTTTTTTTAACAAATATTGAAAGTAATTTATACAACAGCTAGAACATTTTCTCGATAGATGCTGTCTGCTATATGAATTAATAATGTCATCATGGTCTATTGTAAATCATAATTTGGGCCAAAGGCAAACCACTTAATTTTTTTGATCTACCCACTTGTTAATGCTTCTATGGGTTTCTTCCACACATTCTCAACCCATCTAAAATTACACCAAACCTTTTTTCACAACATTTGTTGTCCTGGTTGTCTTTTTATGCTTTAATTTCTAATCTTGTTTTGTGTGACTACTCATCCTTCCAAATGATGTTTTTGTATGTGGTAGGCCGCAAGTCTTATTGGCATTCATTTTAGCGATTGAGTCGCAAGATGCATGTCCATAGATCACTTGAGACATGTTCCATGCAAGGCATCTCTTGAGTGAGATTATTTGTACCAGCATGGCTTATTTTCTCAATTGGTGCATTCATCCTTATGCAATGGCCAAGTGCTTTTTTTCCCCGGTTTTATTGAATAACACCCATAAATGACTGAATGTGTCACGTGGTGCAGTGCAATGCACTTCATGTTCTTGGGCTTAATATTAGGTGGAAATGAGAGATTTGGATGATAGAAGTGTTAAATGGAAGCATCCATCTAATTAAGGAATTTAATATACTTAAAAAAATGGATGCTTAATTAATATAGAAATGAATTTAGCACCCATGTAACATGTTTTGTAACATTCAAAATTAGTGAATAGTGAGTGAAGTTATCTTACCTAGTAATTTCAAGATTACTAATTAAAGTTGTCTTATAATAATTGTTAATAGTCCCACATTAGATAAGTGGGGGCAATCCTGTCTTGCAAGCCGGTTTTGTAGGGGTTGAGTTAGGCTCAACCCAAAATTCGAATATGGTATTAAAGCCTATCTAAGTTCCATTGGGCCACCTGCTATCAGGCCACTTGGGTCACACTCTAGATGTCCAGTCTGGGTGTGAGGGGCAATCCTCAGTTTACAAGCCGGTTTTGTAGGGGGTGAGTTAGGCTCAACCCATAATTCTAATAATAATATACAGTAAACACTTCTCTTGGTCTTGGATAATCTTCAAAAGTAAAAACAAAGTAAATTTCACTAAGATTGGTTCAACTACTTCCTCCCTTCCCACATACCAAGTTACTGTTTCCAACTTCCAAGTACTTTTAAAAAATTATTCCAATTTGTAGGTTTTATTCAACTAAAATCAAGGTTGGAAATGAGTCAAGATGAGTGATCTAAGTTGGGGTCAAGCTCTATTCAATTTGAAACCATGTTCATTGGTTGGCCGCCCAAGTTTGGCTTAGTCGTTTGTTTCAGCTCACGAGTAGCTTGAGCTCAATGAACTAATATTGGGCATTGTATTATTTATCTAAAATAGTTTTGTTAAAAAGTAATCCATTTACGTAAAAAATGAAACCAAATTCTAATGTGTAATAGATTTGTTGTTGTTACTGTTATTGTTGTAATATTGTTGAGATCCCACATCAATTAATGATATGACCAAGGTGGCCTTTATAAGATGTGAAACAAATAATAATTTCACTATCTATTTCTTCGGTGTTTAATGTTCAGTTTTGTGTGTATTCTTAAGGATCTTCGCAAATTAGATACAAATCCATTATTTTTCATTGTGCAGTGATCTGAGTGTGTTGATAAGTTCTTTCTTAACTTCTTTAACTAGAGAAGTAGTCTGTGTATGTGTTGATAATTTTTGATTAATTTGGTATTTATTTTATGCCACTTCATTTCTGAAAGTTGGCTATTTTTCATGAACAGTATTTGAACTTCAATATCTGACAAACATTTATGATTTGTAGGACATTTCCACAAGAGGCATGCCAGGAAATCTGGTGGCACAAGAGCTGCTGAATGCACATATTCATGTCACAAATGCCAGGACGGGTTGCATGTGAAGACTAATACTAATAGAAGGAATGCTGACTCAAAACGGCAGAAGATTCAATCACAGAATGGTAAAAGTTCCCCTTTGGTTGGTAAATCAGTGAACCTTAAAGGCAACAAAAAGGCATCAAGTAAGGTGCCGCTGGTAATATCTCGAAATAATAAGAACATCCTACCAATTGTACCTCTTCGTCGTTCTACTAGGAAGGCCAAATCCTTATATCTGCACAAGCAAAAGATTGGAGGGCATAAAAAAGGAACACAAAGTAAAAAGAATGTAGGGCGTAAAAAAGGAAAGCAAGGTAAATCCAAGAAGGTGACTTCTCAAAGTTCCAAGGTAACTACTGGTCAACATAAAATGTTTGCAGCAACTCCGGCACGTAAGACAAGAACAAAACTTTTTAACTGTTACTGGCTTAAAGGTCTTCGGTTTTCTCAAAAGCCAAATGATGAACGTGTGATGCTTTTTAAAGAGAAAAAGCATATTATCTCTGATGTTCCTACTGGTGTGTTTGAATATCCTGAATGCCGCCTTCGCTGTGGAGATGTATCTACTTCAAATTATATTGCTTGTGAAATCTGTGAAGGTAACTACTTTTCTTACCTCATATTGGCGTTTCTTCCTTTTGTTATAGGGTGTGGGCGGGGAAAGGAAAATCTATTTTATGTTACAAGTAATGATATTTTAAATGTCAGTATACCACTTGAAATATGTTCTGTAAGCATTAGATGTTTTGTTTCTTTTGGTTGTTATGATAACTAAGCCTTTTGAACAAGTACTAGATTTTTTGAACATACCGTGCTATTATGCAGATTGGTTTCATGGGGATGCTTTTGGTCTCACTGTAGAGAATGCCAGACAACTTATTGGGTTTAGGTGCCATGCTTGTCGTGGTAGGATTGCTCCGATCTGTCCCCATGTAAAGAATAATGCTCCGTCTCCTGCTGACCCAATGCTGTAATTGAATGTGTGGAGGAATGATCTAATCGTGACCATTGAGGGAGGTATGTGTTGTCATTTGCTATTATGATTTGATATCTCATATAGTTATTAACATAGTCAAACTCACCAAATGCACAATAATAGGTGGTAGTTAAAATTGTTTTTTTGATAGGCAAAGGGTTAGGAAGTTTGTGGTTATTTATGTTAGTTTTCAAGATTTGAATCTTGGACTTCCTGCTCAAAACTACTTCATTGTCTCTTAGCACACCAATCTAACTATACCTACTTGGGATATTGAAATTAGGATCTTATCCAATATGTTCTTTTTATTTTATGGGTCTTGCTAACCAGTGCCCCCAGGGCAATGGTTAAGGAATCTATAAATAGAAAATTTTGTCTTGGAAATATAAGATGTTACTTTTGATCAAATAATGATTGCACAACTTTTTCATAAAAACTTACTCGTTTTTGATGCTTAACCGTTGCCCTTGGGGCACTGGTTAGCATTCACCTTATTTTATTTAGCCAAAAATTTAGTTCATGTTGTGAGTGCTTTGTAGATGTGTGGTGTGGTCCATTCCACTGTTATATTGTGCTGAAGTTATAGGGTTTTTGATAACGAAGAAAGGAAAAGATAGTAATGAGTTTGAATTGTGATTATGATTTTATATACTAAAAGACTAAACAATTACCTTTTTTTTTTATACTTGTTGAAGTTGTGGGATTTTAGATAAAAGGATACATATACTCCATGCAAAAGACTCGATGCTAATCTCTGTTTATAGGGATACATATACTCCATCCTAAATGAACAGGGAAATCAATAAGTAACGATAAGTAACAAATATGAAATTTAATCCCAATAGATAATCTAAGATACACTTAGATTGAAAACTAATCCTAGGAGATATACACCAAGATATTCTAGCATAATATTAGGATATTGAGAGATATTATTTTATATTCTAACCTAGGTAGTCAATCGCGGCGGGATCCCAAAGGAGCAATGCATCTCAGTAAAAACTGCGACGGGAATGCCAATCCCAGCCCACTTCTGGTTCACGGCCGCTCCAGGTGGGAGAGCAGGTTCCTGGTTCGCGTGCTCCTGTTCCTGGGTCCCACTCCAGGAAAATCACGATTTTGCCGTTAAAATTTGAACTGTTTGAAGGGCAATTTGGGTTTTTTGCACAACCCTAACCCTTTTCTCCTTTCCATTCTCTCTGTGTATCTGTCATTTTCAACCCTAAAACCCTTCTCTCTCTTCTCCTTTCCATCGTATCAGACATTCACACCTCCGCCGCCCTCCTTCACCTACACCCATGTTTGTTTTTGTTCTTCTCTGTTATTTCATTCATTACATGTTCTATGTTTGTTTATGTTTTTTTCCTTGATACATTGGAATCAGCTACTACTTGAATAGACATTAAAAGATACATTGAATCTCTAACTAGTAATTGTTTCAGCATATTTGACAAAAATACCTCTTTTGGTTCTTGAAGTTTGACAAAAATATCCGGTTTGTCTTTAAGTTTTTAATTTTCAAAGAGGTCCTTATTACCCTTTTAAGGACCTATTTGAAACTTAAAAATTTCAAATAGGTGCATTAAATTAACAGCTTAAAAGACATACTTGAAACTTAAAAAAACTTAAATGACCTATTGAAAACTTAAATGACTTATTTGAAACTTAACAAACTTAAAGGACTACCCCGGTATTTTTGTCAAACTTAAAGGATCGAAAGAGGTATTTTGCCTATTTTTTTATGGGTTAAATGGTGTTTACCCCGTGCCATTTGAGTGAGTTTTGGAAAAATTTGTATTTCAATCTTGTAATTTGAAGATATTTTTTTTTGGACCTTAATGGCATCAAGTTTCAAAATTTAAGGTACGTTCGCCCCTGTAATTTGAGCGAATTTTGGTTTATGCCCTGCCATATCATCTATTTTGTACAGCCAAAAGTCACAAAGGTTCAAAACCAAAGAATCTTCAAATTAAAACCAAAGAATCTTCAAATTACAAGGTTGGAATCTGAAGTTTTTTTTTATAGGGGTGTAAACCAAAACTCACCCTAATCGCAGGGGGGTAAACACCATTTTACCCTTTTTTTAGAGGATAGGATTATCATATCTTTTTTGTTCCCCTCTGTTTTTTATGCAATCTCCTCTGTTCTATCCAATCTATCCCTTACAATCCCGGTGATCCCGCTATCCCACTTTTGGGGTCGGCTGCTCCGCGCCGCTATCAGATATTGACTAACGAGATTCTAACAATACTAATAGTCTAATACTGGATTTTAAATCAGAATTAAATTATATAAGAAAACAAATCAATACATAAAGAAATATGAAGCTGATCCTAACTCCTAAGAGATATTGTCAGATATTTGCTCTAAGATACAACCCTGGTATTCTGAGAATTTTTTTATATATTGTTATACTTGCTCTATTTCTAAAGCTTATTAAGCTCTAACTATGCTTATTGTTACAAAATACATATAAACCATCAGCGATGAAAATATAATACCAGCTCCAAATAATTTGGCTGGAAAGATAATTCAGCAAGATGGTTGAAATGAAATGATTGTCAACCTGAAGTGATGGTTGAAATGTTGCATTATTGTATAACCAAGGAAGAAGAGACTTTTGCTTGAATGATCGTGAATGCTAATATCCTTGCATACAATTATACACTTTAGGAACTAAAACTTCAAATCTACCAAGAACAGGGCTTATACTTTATACCGTTTAGGAATGGTATAAAATAAAATAAATTGAAATTAATTTAGGCTGGTGTGCATGACAACCGTGGATACTTTCTTAACATGACTTTTTGGTGAATTGGAGATATTGTCATTAATACGGCTATTAATGCGAGGCTAGTATGACTGATGGCTAAACTAATTCGCAATCAAGGACATTGCCAGAAATAACCTGTGTGCAAATGAAAATTTGCTATATTTGTTTATCTTCATTTCGTTTCAGGTTTAATGATAACTTAAGTGCAAGATTCTTATATTTGTTTATCTTCATTGCAGGTTTAATGTTTTGCTTTGACAGGACGTGGTTGGACATCAGATGCCAGCTTGTAGGGTTATTTTTCTCCCTGCAAGGATATGGTGGAAAATGTTTATGCTGTTGTAAAAAAAACAAATTTTCTCAGTTCTATAGCTGTAAGAGAAAAGATTGCTTTACTGGCTTCTGCTCTGATGCTTTCTGTTTCAACCTTCTTGGCAAGAGAGAAGAATGAAGAAACTACAAGCATGATGGTGCAGAAAGGCTGAAGATAGTTGCAATCAGAACACAAATAGAATTCATACATCAATTCCATTCATCATTGTTATTCTAACCCATCAGCATTCATTGTTGCATTTTTTAATTTAGGGCTTTTCCCCCTCTTGACTGATTCCTCTCAAATCAACTTTTGAAGGAATCAGTAGATATAGTATTGCTTGGTAAGAGATAGGTTTTTGCTAGTCTGCCGTTTTTTAAATAGTGAACTTGAGGCAACAGGAGTTATAGGAATTACTTTGGATATTTCTTCTTTTTTTTTAAACAAGGAATTACTTTTTATGGCACTCACAATCGGGAATTATTTTGGTCTTTTTATGTTCAAACCTCACCCTCATCCTCACCCAAAATCGCACAGAGTTCTAACGGGTTGTGTTTTTACTGGTATGTGATCAAATTTCACAAGATGTGAAATGCATGATTGTTGCATTCGTAAGCTTCAATTAGGCACATATATTTTCAGTGGATTCTAAGGTGAGAGTGCAATTAAGTCCTTCACCAGTGGTCCACTTTTATATATCATCGGATTTATTTAAAGGTCTAGATGAGTTATAAAAACAACGAGAACACATATGTCTTTCCTCACAATCCTTGCTCTATTTACTCTACCTTCACTCTACCCCCAAATCCAGCCACTGCCGCTGGATCTTTGCTAAACAACCATCTACAATCCCGTCTCCAGCCACCTGTAGTATTTTACAAATTCCTTTAAATTGTTGCTTGTGCAGAAGTAATGTTTATGTTAAAACACTGGTGTGTATAAGAGTTAACAGAATTATTCAATTAACCCATTCATATGTTAATTCGTTTATTCAGAGACATTTATTAGGAGAGTTAGATTCACCAAGTCACCGTGTAAGTTGAAGAAAGAGGTTTCGAAGAGTCAACAAAAAAGGAGGAAGAAGAAGATTGGGAGGCACTTTAGTGCCTTTAAGGAGGGAAAGGCATGTGCCTTTGAACCAATAAAAAACTGCCACGTGGCAGTGCTTTGTTTTAAAAAAAAAAAGAGCAAAAAAACTGGATTGAAAGAGCAGGAAAGGGAGAACAGTTATCAAATTTGAGTCAACATTTCCGTCTTTTTTTGTTTTTAATCAAATTTGAGAATTGTTTATTAGGTTTTAGATGAAAAATTAGATAGGATGTTTAACGTGTTTTTGAGGTTTTAGATGAAAAATATGTTTTGGTTAGATTAATTTTTGGTTCCTATAAATATACATTTGCACGTGTAATAAAAGATTGAATAAGTTTTCGTCATTTTAAAATATATTTAGTATCGATTTTAATCTTTCAAAAATAAGATAGGATGTTTTTGTCCTCCTAATTTTTTTTTGTTTCGTTTTTGGTCTGATGGTTCAGTTTACATATCAATGTCGAGCCAATGCCCTTCTCATGTCCAAAAGATGTGTACAAGTTATGTCAATTTGTTATGTTCAACCATTGTACCCTTAAAAAAATGTCCAACCGTTGTATGTCTATATTATTATGTTCAATAAATGTCAAGGACATGTTAGCTTTATGTCTATTAGCGAAAAGATAGGTACTAATGTGTCCGTCTTTCCGCTCTTTTTATTGTGATAACGCGTGTAGATTATCAACGATGTTTTATAGAAATTTTGCGTGTAAATTACAAACGATATTTTATATAATGTTTTTAATAAAGATTAAAATTATAAGTATAGATATCTTTAGTAAAAAAAATATAGATATTTGTGACTTTTAAATGTAAAAAACTCAACAAATATTTTTCTTTTTCAATGACAATAATAATATAACAAATATAACAAAAATTCTTATCTTTTTAATAACACAAACAATATAACATTATTATACAAATATTTGTTCAAGGGTATAATTGGAATAACAAAAAAGTCAGTCTAAAATCTCCCGAACGGGTTTTTTTGGAAAAATCTTAGGTACAATTCCTTAGGTGCTTTTCGTATGGTTCTTAACTAAATTCACCTTGATTTCCTTAAATCCATAATTCTCTCAAAGTTTGTTATTTTCAAAAAAGTTATATTTTTAGTTAAGAACCATACGAAAAGCACCTAAGGAATTGTACCTAAGCTTTGTCCTTTTTTTTGTTGAAGGAAAGTGGTTGTTTTCTTTATATATAGTATAGATTAAAGGATAAACAACAAAACGGAATTTTTTGAGAGAACAAAACATCTTGTTTTATTTTTTAGAGACTAAAATCAAAATTTATTATACTTTTAGTGACGAAAGAGTAGTATCAACAATATTTACTCTAATACACATACTATCAACAATATTTTTGAGTTGAAATTTTAAATTATATATACATTTAGGGAGCCCTAGTATCGACCCCAAAGATAAAGGTCCACCGATGGACCTCATTAAATGACCTGCTACAACTTGGATATTAATATGTTAAACGGTGTTTGTTGTTATTGCTGAAGTTGTTGTTTTTATTAAAGCTTTTAGTGTTAAACGGTGTTTTTATTAGAACGAGGATGAATTCTATCTTTAATGATTTTTTGTGTATGATGCAGTTCTAACAAAAAGCATATCCACTATCCAAATTCATATCCAATTAGACACACTTCAAACAAAAACAGTGAATGTCTTCCATTCTTCTCTCATTTCATTTAGTTTTCATTTTAATTTTCGGAAAGAAAATTGTTTTTGCCGTGCTATCTTTTCCTATTTCCCAGATTTTCGGCCAACACAGTATCAAAAAACACACTCATACGCAATGCCTTTTGGTTTAAAGGATAATGTTAAAGGAAAAAAAATTAAAATGACAAACCATACTCGGTGATAACTTATCAGATCTAAGTAATCGATGACAACAACTATTGAAATAGACAAACAAGTAAGAAACCAAGTTCAGATGTATTAACTGGGCTTCTTT
>Ga0315914_1000549_pt1 | contig 48527 bp, 26 predicted proteins | sample MpolenodulesMG_FD_203920 | JGI IMG/M metagenome (GOLD analysis project Ga0315914, IMG submission 203920) | Medicago polymorpha root nodule microbial communities from Los Angeles, California, United States - elongated nodules | ecosystem: Host-associated > Plants > Roots > Nodule | place: USA...
CTTGAAATATAATAACTTGCAATTGAAGTAAAATAGTTCTAGAAGGAAATAAAAACATATTAAATCTAATTAAAATAAACTTAAATATTAAATAAAAGACATTAATTAATGGCTAATTATTGACTCATCATTGTTGTTGATGATTTCTCAAGATTCACTTGGGTGAACTTTATTAGAGAAAAATCATACACTTTTGATGTGTTTAAAGCATTGTGCACACAACTGCAAAGAGAAAAAGGTTGTGGCATTGTAAGAATTAGGAGTGATCATGGAACTGAATTTGAAAATTTTAAGTTTGATGAATATTGTTCAGATGAGGGAATCAGACATGAATTCTCATCACCTATTACACCCCAGCAAAATGGTGTTGTAGAAAGAAAGAACAGGACTCTCCAAGAATTTGCCAGAGTCATGCTTCATGCTAAACACTTACCTTATCGTTTCTGGGCTGAAGCTATGAACACAACATGTCATATTCACAACAGGGAAACCCTAAGAACTGGAACCACAACAACCCTCTATGAGTTATGGAAGGGAAGAAAACCTACTGTCAAATATTTCAATGTGTTTGGTAGCAAGTGCTACATTTTGTCTGATAGAGATTACAGAAGGAAGATGGATCCTAAGAGTGATGAAGGGATTTTTCTTGGTTACTCCACAAACAGCAGAGCTTATAGAGTATTTAATTCTAAAACTGAAACTGTGATGGAATCTATTAATGTTGTGATAAATGATGTGCCTAAAGAAAAAGCTCTTGATGTTGATGCTGATGTTGGAAACAAATGCACCTATTCAGCTGAATGAATCTGAACCTGAGAAAGAAGAAATCGTAGAAGCTGAGCAACATCAGATGTCCTCTACTAGAGGTCCCTCTATAGGAATTCAGAAGAATCATCCTCAAGACCTAATCATTGGGAATCCTGATCAAGGAATCACAACCAGAAGATCAGTTGGAGTCATTGTTAACTCTTGTTGTGTCCAAGGTTGAACCAAAAAATGTCAAAGAAGCACTGACTGATGAGTTCTGGATTGAAGCAATGCAAAAAGAACTGGATCAATTCAAAAGGAGTGAAGTGTGGGATTTAGTTCCAAGACTTGAAGTGATGAATGTGATAGGTACCGAGTGGATCTTTAAGAACAAGTCTGATGAACATGGAACTGTAACCAGAAATAAGACAAGACTTGTTGTTTCAGATGGATGTAAAGAGTGCCTTTCTAAATGGCTACTTGAATGAAGAAGTCTATGTTGAACAACCTAAAGGATTTGTTGATCCTAGCTTTCCAAATCATGTCTACAAATTGAAGAAAGCTATGTATGGATTAAAGCAGGCACTTAGGGCTTGGTATGAGAGACTCACTCAGTTTCTTGTTGATCAAGGGTACAGAAAAGAAGGTACAGACAAGATCATGTTTGTAAAAGATGATAATGGAAGACTGATGATTGCCCATATATATGTTGATGGCATCCTATGAGTTTGTGTTTAGGTCTGATAGGTCACAAGGGATGTGACTGGCCATTAGGATAGTGAGATGGGATCTCAGATCTGAGAGTTCCTAAGTTGAAGTCTATATGGGTAGGTCCTAGGTCTTTAGTGTAAACAAGGAGTTTGCTGAAAGCTATAGAATAAGGACTACACTAGTGGATTTCCTTCCTGGCTTGGTAGCCCCCAGAGTAGGTGTGTTTGTCGCCGAACTGGGTCAACAAACTCACTGTGTTCTTTACTTTCTTGTCATTTATTTTCTTGTTTTTATTTTTGTTTATTTCGTGATGTTGGAACATTGAATTGAACATTGAAAACGTTAAAACATCTTACAGAACATATTAAAACAAGTGCGCTAGAATTTCAGATTCACCTTCTCAAAGTTAACCAAGAAAAACAGAAAGACTTTGTGGTCCAAAGACAATGTGTCAGTGCCACCTCCTCTGGGTAAGAAGCATTCCTGAATAAGCTTCTGAAGAACTTTATGTTCTTTCTGCATGTCCTTGTACTTCTTAGATTTTTTGTACAAGACATTATTTTTAGTCTCTTTCCAGGGACTTGTTTTCTTGTTTAGATTCCATTCAAAGTAGCCATCAACATCCCTTCTAGCTGCTCTTCCAATAATTCCTTTTGTAATGGTGATAGGGATTCCCATTACATCAGAGTGAATCTCTACTTGAGTGAATTCTTGTAGCCCCATTTCAGCTCTTGTTTTACCTTTCAGACTAGGATCACCTGCAATCTTCTCCCTTTCTTCCCTCTTTGCAGCATCCATATCATAAACTTCAGCCCTTACCCAGAAGTACTTTATCAGATTCTCATATGTTGGTCCCGATTTTCCAACCAAAAATTATTAAACCGAAAAGGCCTTGGCCCCCAATCCCACCCTCCTTCTTTCAAAATAAGAGGACAATGATCTGAAACATCTCTCGGAAGAACCCACAACGACGATTCTCCCCATAAAATTCCCCACTCTTCGGAGATAAGCACCCTATCAATACGGCTCATGGAACGCCCGTTCGGATGATACCAAGAAAATCTTCTACCCAAAACATTTAAATCTTCCAACTCCACCTCCCTCACAAAATTATTAAAAAGAATAATTTCCTCCCTTTGACCAGAAGAGACACCCTCGTTAACACCCCTCCTTTCATCGCTCCCTCCTACCGTATTAAAATCCCCTAATATACACCACACACCCTCACCCAAACTCTTTCTCAACTCGATGAGCTTCTCCCAAAGTCGTCTCTTAGCCGGAAGATCACACTTGTAAGATAGGTAATAGAAGAACTTGTCTGCATATGGCAGTGTGTAAACAAAAAAAGTTACATCTCGCCAATCAAGGTGTGAGATCAAGAGGGAAAAAAAGTAGAAAAAAAATTGCAAAAAAAAAGTAGTTTGACCAAAAACTAGGACATTTCCATCAATATTTCTCCATGTAGGCTAGTTTGATCATTTATTTTGGGATGAAGGGTAGTAAAAAAAATCATATATGTTAGCTTTTGATGAAATTAAGTTAATAAGTAATCTCATACATGGGATATCAATTACACACATTAACATTATAATAATATTTTAGTGAGAAAGACAAATACACACATAGACATATATGGATATACGATCTTAGGATCTATTATATAATCTTGAGATTTACGACATTTAGATTCATCAAAGATATTTGAAATATATTGATCCGTTGTTAAAACTATCTTGGCAATAACAGATTGAAAGACAAGTTAAGAACACTTTTTGGTTTGTGTTTTTTCTTAACCGATACTATTTGTGCATTAAACGCTCCTCAAGTGGAGAGAATAGGCAATGAGTGTTTTACCTGGTATACATGAGCACATAACATTTCACTCAAATATATGTGCCTTAAACCTATATATAAAAGTGAAAGCAAGTTAGGATTCCTATTATTTGAAACGGGTTACCCATAACATTCACTCATATTTGAGCACATAATTAAGTTTCTTAATTGACAAATAACTAATATGATAAAATAAAGACTTATGTCATAATTACATTTTAATATGATAAAATAATCTAATAGATGTTTGGAAGGCCTAATTCAACTAACAACATTGATATTATTAGGATGTACATCTTTATTCAAGATCTCTCACATATTTATGCCAATTTTAGGGTAAAAAAAAAAATCCATTCGCTTGGACTTTGTAATTTATCAAAACTTCATATAGGTTCAAAATATATACGGTTAAATATAGTTTTAGTTCAACTTTTTAGAATTTATTAATGTTATTCCTCTATTTAGAACAATGGTAAGACTAGGTTGTCAAAATCGGGACTTTACTTCAAGTCAAAAGGAAATAGTAAAATCGGGACTCGTAAAATCGCAATCAAAATCAAAGGATTTTACTCAAGGACTTTTATACAATCGATATAGGATAGCAAAATCGGCACTCGTAAAATCGCAATCAAAATCGAGGATTCCACCAAAACAAAAATAATGCTAAATATATGTTATAAATTGCATATAGTCATAAATGGCTTAAAGTTCAAAGTCCACAAAATACATATAACTCAAAGTCTAGATGCAAATATTCTTTAGTAGTCGTAATAATGCTAAACAACCTAGACAAAATAAAAGGAAAATCCTAGTTAGGTTTAGTTCATTTTGAACTAGATGAACCGTGTCACTAATGAGGAAGTGTGGGGGGAAAGTGAAAGAATGAAAAAATTTGGCCTTTTAGGTATTTATAGAACCTAGTCATGGATTCAAATCGGGTCAATTGGCGAACCAGATAAAAAATTAACCCTTATCAAACAATGAACAAAAACCTTTAAAATCCATCAAAATCCTGCGATTTTGATAGGATTTTGCCTGTTTTTGGAATTCTGCTATGGATTTGAGTCGTTGAAGCTACGCAAAGTTGCAAAAACCTGGATTTTGACAACATGAGAGGATATCTCCTCTGTTTTTTATTCAATATTGTAAACAATTTATTTATTTTCTTTCGATTACGAGGTTATTCCTAACACAGATACTATGTTATAAATGAGTCATACCTGAATTTAGTTAGACTTTGGCCAACCAAACGGTTACCTCTTAAAATGGACCAACATACTTGGATTTTCAAAGGTTACCTCTTTACTCATATGCTATTTTAAAATAATAAAATGTCCATTTGATAGATAAATTTCATTTCTCTTTTTCATTCCTTAGTGTTAGTGTGATTCAGAACGTGGCACAGAACCCAATCAAAGATATAAAATTGAGCTAAAAGTCATACTGATCTAATGCTTAATTAATATAATATGTTTTATATGCTCAAACTTTTACAGACAATTCTTCTTATGATGAATAATTGGACACATGCCATGATTTTTTTTCAGATATTGCATATAAAAAAAAATATTGCTTATGATTTCCCCGTTAAGTTTTACTTTTCGTTGATTAGAGAAATCTATAATTCTAGATTACCTAAGGTAGCATTTTCTCACCTAAACAAATTTCATAAAGATCCACTTCTAGGGGAAAAAATTGGCTCACCCTAAAACACAAAATGTTTAATCAAATATATAATGTATTAATCGAGTGATTTGACTCATGTCATTAATAAATTTTAGCAAAGGTCGAATCAGTCGGAGGTAGTAAAGATTAATCTCTGCTTAAAAAAATTATTAGTCGTGTTTTACTTACTCTCCGATTGAATTATAAATTATCATAATCCTTTTCCCAAAAATCATAGTGTTAAAGACAAAAAAAAATAAGAAAACTATAGAATGAATTCCATATAAACTAAATTTCATCAACAATCAACAATGTAAAGAAGACCTTAGTTATTGCTTACTACCAATAAATTGATAAACATCACTCACTTCTCTTTCAAGAAATGATAACAGAACCATATAATAAAAAATAACACAACCATATGAAACATAATAATAGAATCCTATATCTGCATTAAATCTTGGAAGATCTTCATGACAGGAGCAGGCAAACCAAGAAGCACATTAATGCTTCTCCTCTCTTGACCATGTGAAAGGAACAAAATCACTTCCTTCTCCGGCAAGGAAACCGGCCCAGACAAAACCGGTTCTCCCCAACCGAAATCGGTGGTATGAAACGGAAGCCTAGACCAAGTTGTGATCAAAAGTGTACAAGCCAAAGATGGCCTAGCTCTTGTTACCTCAAAATAATCAATAGCTGATCTCATGTAACTATCAGTAACCATCTTGATTGCATCTTGAATAACCTTCACCGTATACGAAAAGGGCTTGTTCGTAATTTCACCTGCTTTACAAACAGCATTTGTTAGTATAATTCCATTCCCAAAATACCCTTTTGGAAGTTTTGGTTCAAATTTAGCCCTTCCATCAACAGCAAAAAGAAGCTTTGTTTCTTGTTCTGGCAACATTTTCAGTGCTTTTGTTCTAGCTATCCAAACAAATGCTGAAAGCACTTCAAATGTTGTGCAAGATTCAAGAACACCACCTTCATCTTCTAAAGCTTTTTCCTTCAATTCTTTTAGTTTCTCGGGATCGAAACAGAATGATCGATACACCATTTCATCTTCATATAAGGTACTGGTGTTGGATTTGTCTTCAATGTCAGCAAATTCTTGGTGCAAATGCTCTATCTTCGGGGGATTGCGCACCTTTAGTATGCTTCGGTCAAGAACTGGAGGGACGGAGAGTGGTAAACCTCTTGCTAGTTCTCCCCATGAGTTCACAAACTCCATAGCTCCAATTCCATCAAACATACAGTGATTCATGCATAGTCCAAGAGAAAAACCTCCACATTTGAACTTGGTCAGCTGAAATATAAAATTTACTCAGTGATCATGTTGCAACTGTAATTGTGGCCGCATCAACTATATTTCAAAAAATTCTCCATGATATAAAATATTGCGACGCGACTGTGACATAAAATTTTATGATTCAACAAAATGATGACTTGCTATACGATTGAACCTTTCATGATTCTTGAGAAACATTCAAAAGGACTACCTTATGTTTATCATACATAAATTCCTACAAAGGGCTTGAAAAATGCTAGATGTGACAATCTCTATACATAACATATATCTACTCTCTATACTTTTGAACTTAGACATTTGGTTATTAACTTCAGTGACAAAAAATAAAGGTTTAATTATTTATGTCGCAAAACTATTTGAGAAATTTTAAATAGGTCTACGAATTTAAAAAGTTTGTAATTGAATTTCTGAATTTGTCAAAAATATTTCGGACATGTTTGGATTGACAGTCAAATTGTCATAATCACACTGAACCATTATAAGTCTAGCAAAAACTATACTTTAGAGCTTCAACGAAGTCAAACTCGCTGCTCATCAAAGATACACTTGATTAGATCCCTTAACTAAAAAAATTTAATCAATTCTCTAAACTTCTAAATCATTTATAATTAGGTGGTCTCTTCTAAACTTTTAAATACTTTGTATTTGAGTCTCTAAATTTAGAAAACAAATTCCAAATTATTTAAAAGTTTAGGGACCAAAATAACAAGTAATCTATGAAGCACGGACACTCCTCGAATTAGAGGTGTTTCAGGGTCGAACACGCATCGGTGTCCGACACGACACCAATGAATACATTGAATCATGTCATTTTCTCAAATTACTATCCGTGTCAGTGTTCAATGTTTGTGTCCGTGCTTCATAGCAAGTAACAAACAAATCCAGAAATCCAACTACAAAAAGACTAGTGACAAAACATACCTGAGCAACCAAAGGAGGCATCTGAAGAATATGTTTAGCATCAGGAATATCATAAACCAACATACCAAGAGTCCTTGGATCAGGTTTTGTAATATCACCAATTTCTTCCATTGAACAATTAGCTTCAGCCTCAACAAAAAGAGCACCTTCTCCTGTGCAATCCACAATCAGTTTACCCTCTGAGCTTATACTTAATCTCCCAGCAAGAGGGTAGTAATGCACAAGAACATTCTTCAATGCATCCTTAATCACTTCACAAGCATTCTCATTTCCCTTCTCTTGATTTTTGAAACAATAAACAGTTCTTACAATCACAGCAATGTTTTGATCAAGGTTTGATAGGAAATACATTCCTTTCTTTGTTTCTTCAGATGGTGGAACAAGTGCTGGTTCACTTGTTAGCTTTACATTAATTTCTTTGAAGCCATTTTCATAATTAGAATTTTCCATCTCAAACACTTCTTGATTAATTCACCTGTATTACAAACAAAACAAGAAAAAAACATTAGAAAAAATGTTTGAAGATTAAGGATAGTGTGTATGCAATGTTGAAAATGTCACATGGAATGCATGTGTGTGTGTTTCTTATCATACCTGAATTGCTTCACACAAGTATGATATGGGAAATGTGACTATGTCTCTTTAAGAGTAGTTGTTATATATTGTATGATATGGAATGGTACTATCTTAGGTGTTTAAATAAAAGATATGTTAGAAAATAAATATAATGTGAAGAGGTGAGAGTTAGTTGTTTTTGGACAACGGTTTAATCTACAAAACGTGGAGTTTTTGAAAAAGGTATACTTGGATTACAAGTGACATTTTTTGGAATAAATTAATAGTTTATTCAATTACAATGTTTTAAGAACATATTTGGATCATCTCAATTGTGAAAAGAAAAGAAAAAACTTTTATGTAGATGATTTCACCATTAAAACACATTGATCACACTTATAATTTTTATAAACGATCAAATCCAATGCATTTTAATGGTGAAAGCATACACATAACCCTCTCAAAAAAACTCACAATTGAGAAGATTCTAATCCATTTCATAATGTATTAGACAGATCGGTTCAATCAAAGTTGGTTCAATGAGTTTTTTTAAAATAAATTAAATTATTAATACTTTTTATTTATTTACTAATTATCTGGTTCGAGTTGAAGTTGAATTAATTGAACTAATTAAATTATGATCTAAAAGTTTCATTGGTTTGATATCATATTCAACTCTTACAATATTGTGTGTGTCCTAAGTGCAGCTCATATTGTAAAAAGGTTATATGGACATTTGATATGTTGAGATACATGTTTAAATCCACAATATTTTTCTACTTCGTAATTTGTGTGCGAGTTTCGTAGCTAGATTATTTACTTAAAATAATAATAGTATTGCTTGAGTGATTCATTTTCGTTGAAATTTTATTTTGAGTGATTCATTTTCGTTGAAATTTTATTTTTGGCTTGCTTACTCTTTGGGAACACTTGGATTATATATGGGTGAGGTTAGGCCACTAGTAAAGAGACCATAGACAAAAGAAGAAGACTCAGTCCGAACATATATGTGTAAATGGCCTTGTTTGGTGAGGTTGGTGACCATAACTTTGATAACCTAATATTTTACTTCAAGAGTTGTTACTTCATTGAAACAAAGGGAAAATCAAATCAAATAAATAGTTGTCACTTCATAGATGATGATGACAACAGATAAGAACTCGTCCTTCCTCACATCACCATTATTGGCAGTGTTAGGAAAAGTTGCATGATTGAGTAAGGGATTCATTTATATTGTTTAGTGAATGTTTTATGTTGATTAGTATTTTAAAAATTGAGGCATTAATATAAAATTTGATTATAAATTTTATTCTACAATATAAACTAATAAAAATGTATTGAATTTACCATATAAGCTCTTGTTAAGTTTGGTTCCATAAGTTGTACGCTAATCAGGTTATTTGGAAACGGTTGTCAAATAAAAAAAATTAAAAATGTCTCTACGTACAGAATTCAAGATAATTCCCTCTTGCCTTCATATTTTGTCAATTCTTCTAAAAAATATTACATGTATTCAAATATTATTGAAAAGGTGAATTTGCTGTTTGTTGAAGAAGAAAGCCACGTCCCTTTGTAATGTATGTAAGCCTAAATTAGTTTGCCTACTGCATAATAATCTCTGGAATCATAATCATATCATAATCATAATCATAATACTACACAAATGGAACTCACTCTAAAGGCCAAAAAATTACATTACATTACATACTACAAAAATTACATTACATGATTGGCACCTAATAACCAACCATTTAATAAACAACAAAATTTTAACCTAAAATAGCTTTCAGTCTTAAAGCAACCAATGAGAATCATTTAAACATTTATCATACTACCACAAATTCAAATTTCAAATTCTCCATCCACATATAATATGTTTTAATAATCTTTTAGTTAATTAGTAACCATGTAAATTTTTATATCAGTTCATACAAGAATCATCGACTCATTACAGAACAAAATTCATACTTACCAGCTTGTATACATTTTTTCTTTTATTGGTTCTGATTTTCAAATAGTAATATTCGTTGTGTAACAGATATATTACACCATACTAAGTAACTTGGTTAGGTATATAATTGATTGTGCTCATTAGCAAAAGACAGCTAATTAACCCAATGAAGCTTCATTCAAGGTTGTACTCAACTATAGTTAGATAAACAAGATTTGCTAAACTAACCTTGTATTACCTCACACTTGTTTTGGCTCATATATTTTAGAAAAAGTAACAAAGCAACAATATTTTCAACAAATGGATTATGTAATCCATTAACTTTAGTCTAAGTACAAACTCTCAACAAAGTAACATGGACATACATGAAACTTTTTTATTCACTAACAAAGTTACAACAATTTTTGTAGAAAGATACAAGAATTCTTTTGTCACATCTATCAAGAAACAAGACTTCTTGTGCCTACACAACTAGCCTTCAGCTATACAAGGCAACAGTGTTTAATGCAAGCTATTGAAGGCAGATTCAAACTTTCAATAGCTTTGAGTATTCATCACTCAACCTTTGATGTGATTTTGTTCACAAAATAATCTCTTATTTTCAGTGTGGTCATTGGAACTCGATAAGTCAGGCTTGACCACACCTACTCAGGCAAGCAATTCCTTCTTCTAGATAATCTTCCCTGTTAATCCAAAACTCTGGTGCATCCTGGGTTTTAACCACCAAAGACAAATTTTATTGGATGAATTTGAATACTTTAAAGTGAATAATGTGGTTTAGAGAGTAATTACATGCAGATATATCATAAACTATTAAGTATCTATTTGGCACAACGTTTGCAAAACGAAGTTCGATGGAAGTCACGGTAAAAAACCACGTTAGCGTAGAAGCTAGTATTTGGAGCTTCTGAAAATCACTGCAAAAAGGCATTGAAAAACGTGCAAACGTGATTTTGTGTGTTGCAAACGGGAAACCAAACACACACTAAGTAGCTAAAATCTAAACCAATACCTTTTTTTAACAACGGTTTAGTCTTGCGCAGTAGATGAGTCAAATCCAATAACATTCAAAGCTACTAAAATATAAGGTATAGATAGCAACAAAGGAAAAATCAGCATTTAACTCAGACCTTCATTATTCCTGCAAGGACAGCACCTCCAAGGTACACCATATGTTTCCTACGTGGCGGATCCTCAATTCGCAATCGTAATTTCTGATCATCAATAACAAGAAAAATGTTAACAAGTTATAAAAGGAACGATAAGCTTATTTGAGATTTTTCCTCATTCTCTCAATATGGCTATAAAACCGAACTTAAACAATTATACAATTTACAGTAAAGACACTTGATAAGTTGTTTTCAATAAATGTTAAAATATAGAAAGAAAAATAATATTGTCAATAATAGACATAGGATACTACCAAAACTGACTTCAGTCAGTTTTGTGGCAGTTATGTTTTATATTAATTAATTATGTTTGCTAATTGTGTGTGTTCTTAGTAAGTAGGAAAAGGGCAATACAATGTTGATTATCAAGGAGTTATTAGTATTTATTTGGGTGGGAGAGAAGCAAGCTCTCAAAGATTTGGTAGGAAACCTTGTCCTGTGTCAAGTTCAGTTTCAATTATTTTCATTCGATAACCGTGTTACTGTTTATCCAGCTCAGTTTCTATTGTTTTCACTCTAATAGTGTTACTGTTTGTAATCATTCTCTGTTTGAGACAATTTCTCCAGAGAATTCATCAATAATAAACTTGTTTTTGTTACGTGAATTCTTTCAATGGATAACAGTTTCTATCAGATACACATGCAGAAAAAAGAGGGAAAAGAACAGTGGTTACCTTCAATCCATCTTTGTTGCCCTTCAAAACAACATCCAGATAGCGATCATGTATTTCTTTTTCCAATCTGAAAATGGGGGTAGAAAAAGAAAACAGACTTACCAACTTTATTTTGGAAACACACAGAAAACCCAAACGGTTTTAGAAGTGTCAGACACCATGTCCAACAGATAAAAATATATTAAAAAGGTGGTACACCCTCCGTCATAAATTATAAGTCACTTTACAATATCAATGAAACATTGTTTATTTTCTTATCATACCCTTTGCTATTTATTACTCTTTCTTCTTATTCTTCTAATTTATTTTCCCATACAAATAATGAAGGATAATTTTGTAAAATAACTCTTAATGTGTGTGAAACTGCCAAAGTGACTTATAATTTGAGACGGATGTAGTATATGCTTAGGTAGTTAACCTTGCTTGCAAAATGTATAGAAAAACTTATCATTTAGCTGAGATGAAAGAGAATCTACAGTCATTAGTTTTCAATTAACAACCATATAATAGAGTTCTAGAAGGCACTTTTAGCCAAAGAAAAATATGGAGGTACAGTAAGCATGTTAAGTACTGGACAATAGGTGATCACAAATATGTAGCATTAACTATTACTGTGAGTTTAAAAGACATGCACTATCAGTGTAACCAATTCTACACTAACAATATTGAGAGTTCGTTGCTTTACCCCATCATCCCACTCTTGTACATGTATTTTGAAATGGACAGTATAAAGTGGCAAAGTAGTGGAGTTTTTATTGGATATCAGTGTAAAACTAATTTACACTGACAATGCATGCCTTTTAACTCGTTAGTATATAGAATTAAAATATCATAACCATGGATTTAAAATTAAACTAATGAATGAGGACAGAGTCATGCAATACATGTTCGGTGAACACATATATTGGTGATATTAAAAAACTGAGGAACACAAAATTAAGGGCAATTAGAGCTAATGTAAAGGAGAAATAAACAATTACCGGCTTGGTAATCCAGGATACATGGTGCTCCCTCCACTTAAAACTATGTGTTGATAAAGCTGCAAGACAAAAGATCAGAAAATAATGTGGAATAAATTGTATGACATTTTGGTTTTAATCACAAGTGTAAGTTCTTCAATTTAAGGACTACTATAATGATACTCATTTAGAAAGACGGCAGATGGAAATGTAATTATTCACAAACCATTACAAATATCTAAAAGCAGGTGGGGTCATTATAAATACAACAACTAACACAGCTTGAGGATTTATTTGGTCGAGTAGGTAAAAAAGGATAAACTGAGGCAGCATGAAAATAGTTTTCAAGAACATTATGGTCCAAAGTGAAATACCATGTCTTGAGATAATGAGATTGAAGTATATAGATTTAAAATGGAGCATCATACCATCATCCGGTTGTCAATATCCATTTCTTGAATGCAGCGAAATACCATGTCAGCCATTCCATCACCTTCAACATCAATAAGTTCCTGCAAGGAGGGGGAAAACACCAAGTAATCATAAACCAGAAAATTATACATGCTATAGTTTTTCTACAATAACAATGGCACACCATAAAAAATAAAATTAAAAAGTTTAGTTTGAAAATAGTTAATTCACCATAATCATTCTATAATTTAATCATTTTGATAGGGTTTGAAAAACTGATTTAGAGAAAACAGGAGAGAAATGGACACCAAGTACCTACCGGGGTGAAAAGAGCCTCAGGGGCCTGGAACCTTTCGGTGCCCACTTTAATAACCCTTCCATCTGGAAGCTGATTTAGAGAGTGCAAATCAGTTAGTGATATCATCAACATAAACAGTATATGAATGACAGCCACCTTATGACATACACGAACCCTATAGAAGTGACCATTCAAAAAAAAACACCTATGGAAGTGGATAATAACAACAACAACAATAATAATAGGCCTCTGTTCATTTGGGGTAATTACAGTTTTAATCCCTAAAGTTTAAACACTGTCTTTTTCTACCGAATGTTTTGAAATGTGCTACAATTGGTTCCAGTTGTTTTATTTTAGTCCCTCTAATAAATTTCTTTTTCCAATTTAGCCCATGCAATATTCATTTTACAATGATTAATTGAAAATCAAATATTACAGGGTCTGAAACCCAAAAAAAAAAAAAATATATATATATATATATATTGTAGGGACAAAAATATAACAATGAGAACCAATTGTAATATATTTCAAAAACTGGAGGATGTAACACTACTTTTGAAAGTTTAGAGACTAAAATCGGCAGTTACCTTTGAGTTAGGGAACTAAAACAATAATTCACCATAACAATAAAAATGATAATAATAAATAATAATAATAATAATAATACTAAGCATGCAACATATTATAGACATGCATTAAGGCGCAAAAACACTGAATTGGTTACAGAAAAGCTTTGAGAAGCATATGAAAAGAAACTCACTAAGCACATATTAACTTGAGCCACCAGAATTTCCAACTGAAATCAATAATCATTTACGCAGAACTGGTCATGTACAGAGTTATGAAAATTCAGGATATCAACTTACAGTATAGTTCTTGACAAGGATTGTGGTCTCAAGACCCAACTGATATTCCCTCTTGTAGTCATAACTGCAGGAAAATAGATGGGCTATTGAGAACACATTATAGACCACACAAAACCAATATTTGAATTGAGATTTGTTTCCAACCTTATATAGCACAGCTTCTCTTTGATTTCCCTTACAGTCTCAAAATCAGAATTCCTATTCACTGCATATCTTGAGGAAAGAAAATTGTGTTCTGGTTAGAGTTGAAACATGAAAATGGTGAGCTTTACATAATACGGATATTACAGCTGAAATGAAAAGAAAATAGCCCTCACCCTCTCCTTGAAAGCAAATCAACAAGATAGGAAGTTATATGTCTGCCAGCTACATTCATTCGTTTCGTCAGATGAGGGAATGAATAGCCATCAACAACCGGAACCTGGATCAAAATTCAAAACTTTAACTAACATTTTCCGAATGAATACTTTAAATAATAATTTGTCATAATACTAAACTAGTTAACCACATGTTGCTTCCTTAAACCATGGATCTATATAATGCTTGTGCGCCAAGATTATACTTGGTGAACGGATTATCAGTCAGTATATCATATTCATAAATTGTGCTTCAAGAAAGAGAAATAGTGAATCACACCATTTCAATTTTGCTTCAAGCAAAAGCCATGCGAAAAAGTAATCATTTTCTTTTAAAGAATTTATTTAAATTATCTACACAAATATCAGATTTGCATATCTCCAAACTGCATGGAACCGTTAAGGATATGTTATGATATGATACAGTGACATATCATATGCATACATTCATGTACAATGAAATTATAAAATATAAATTGTATATTAATGAATAATTAAGAAGCATAGCGGTTAATTAATTACCACATGAGTGACACCATCGCCCGAGTCTATAACTAATCCAGTCAGCAAACCTGAGACAACCAAAGAAATGTTATGAATGCACAAAATATGCATGCTGATAAAGGAAAAATAAGTTTGCCAAGACACCTAGTAATAAAGGAAGCGCAAATTAGCCCTATTTCAAAGCCTTGTAAATTAGGATATATATGATGTCGCCGCATATGGTTAATAAAATAAAGTGGCATGCTAACTTATGCCCTAAGGGCTTATAAAAAGGAATTAAGAAATAAATTTTGTATTGAAAAGAAGAATGTTTAAACTTTTAAAACATTGAATACACAATTTCCAAGAGAATATTTCTATCTTTATCTTCTTAACTTGTGCCTTAAGAGCACAAGATAGCATTTCCCTAAAATAAAATCATAATGCATTATAAAATATCAAAGGTTTATAAATATGGTATAATTAGAGTTGGTAGTTTGAAAGAATGAGTAACAGCAATTATGGGGTGCAAACTAATTAGGATGAGGTGAAAAAACAACAAAACATCAACCTTCACTCATCTCTATAAGCACCTTGAGCATATAATGTTAGAACAGCTTGGATTTGGATAAACACTCCAGCAAAGTTGTACTTCTCAAACATTGTCTCCACCTGCCAGGTCAAATCACAAACAATTAATATGCAAAAAAAAAATTAAAAAAAAATAGCAAAAGGTAGAACACAATTGGCCCACAAACCATTTTTTCACGATTCTTTGAGGGATTAAGAGGCGGATCAGTGAGTAGAATCTTACAGTCTTGTGGGTTAATCTGTCAAGTAAAATCGTGTACCAGAGTTAGCTACAAAATCAAACAGTCACAGTTGAAAGAACAATGAGAAAGAAGCACCAGAAGGTTACTTTTAATTCGTTGTAAAATGCATGATCCCACACATGACACATGTCATCCCAGTTTTGGACGATTCCATTGTTCACAGGATAAGATATATCAAGCTGATGCCGCAGGTCTGCACATCCTTCGCCAACAACAATATCCTAAATAGAACATAATTTAAATAGTAAATAAATAATAAATCTCACAAAGACCCGAGCAACATCTTAAAAACGGGTAATTAAGTGTATATGTGATTGTTTATGATGTCTATGCTTAAGGCCTAATTCAACAATGCAAAACCGACAAGTAAGACAAAAACAACCTAAGCAAAGCATTATAAACACTACCTAGGACATATCTATAGGTGATATTTTCAACACACTCCCTTAAGTTAAGAAAAGGACATTTGAATTCTAAAGTGTGGATTACTGTGGGTGAAGTAATGGGGATACATTCTGATAGGGAAGTGCATTTATCTGCAGGCCCAAACGTGAGGCCCACTGTGTGGAGGGTCTATAGAGGAAGAATAAGAGAGAAAATGGAAAAGCTGAGCTGGAAGCTTGTGTAACAGAATTGTCAAACGCATGAGCATGAGGTGGTGGTGGTTCCGAATATATGGGAGCAGTAGGGAGTGAGAAGGGTATCAAAAGAATTAGTTACATTTTATATTGGACAGAGAGAATCTCTTTGTAAGGAGCATTGCTCTTGGCAGTTTAGGGATATTTATTCCTAACTGAGTTCATCATTTCATTCAATAAAATACAATCAATTCCCTTCAAATACTTTCCCATTGTTCATTTGCACTTGTAGATTTCTATTACATTCTCACACCCACAAATCGACATTTGGAGCATGGAAAATTGCAGGCAGTGTTTTCGATGGCGGATAATGGAATAAACGAAAGGCCAAAAGTTCGCCACATAAACAAGCAGTTGGCCTATGGTGGGCATTCCTTCGCAAACTATCCATGGCAGTTTTCAAAAATTCCACCACGCCATTCCGCCATGCTGCCATTTAACAATACTGCGCGCAGGTGGAAAATTCTTGGCCTAATAAAAGATATGAAATAGGCTCTAATATCATCTAAGAATTTGAAATTAGGATTTAACTAAACCCCAAAAGCCGACATTTTAAATGTGGACAAATGCGCGTAGAAAACATGCTGCATCCCAACAAAGCTGATGCTGTTATATCCATTACTGACAGCAACCTAACCGCAGGCACCGCATACCACAGCCTCAACCTCGAAAACACAGCAGAATAACACAGCAGACATGCTTTTGGATTCCAGTGGCACTCATAGAACAAGCACGCCGGCCCTTGCAACCAACTTAAACACCATCTCCACAACAGAACCTTTACATCCTCCACTACCTCCTCCACTTCACCAATCGAGTTGTTGAAAATTCTGTCGTTTCGGTCCCCTCCAAATACTCCACAGCACCGCATGCCAAATCATCCTCAAACCTTTCCGGATCTTTTTGTTGGTCGAAACTCTATCCCAACAATCCCAAAGAAAGAATAAATTAGGTGGAGTCGCATAATGAAAACCCAGCCATCTCTTAACTTCATCCCACACTTCCATAGCAAAAGAATAGTGTAGGAACAAATGGTTGGTCGACTCTAGCACCCCATCACACAGCACACAGTGTAAAGAGCTCTCCGGTGGTAACACTTGCCTATGTGCGAGGTTCGCTTTTGTTGGGATCCTATTATGAATAAAAATAAATCTTTTTTATTCTATTGTCATTCAATAAAAATAATAATCTTCTTCTACACAGAGATCTTGGACCAATAAAAAATCTGGAATAAGCTCTTATATCATCTTACAGTTTAGGCTTAGGGCCTGTTTGGATAAACAGCTTATAGCACAAACATTTATCATGATAAGCGCTTATGTATAAGCTTGCATAAGCTACTTTTATAGAAAAAGATAAAATGATGTTAAATTCTTTTTGTATATGCTATAAGTTGTTTTAATAAGCAACATAGGAGAACTTGTGAAAATTGTCTTAAGTTGTTTTCATAAATTTTCCCAAACAACAACAACCAAGCCATAAGTTACATGGATCAAATTACGCCATAATGTTCTATCATAAACCATATTTGGATCCAACTCATTAACCTCTTTCCTAATAGTTTCTCGTATAGTTTTCCTAGGTCTTCCTCAACCTCTTCTGATCTGACTCTCCTTCATCTGATCTACTCTTCGAACTGCAACATCTACTACAGTCTCCTTCATAAATTCTCCCAAACAGTCTCACAAAACTTATATCAGTAGATAAGCTCAAATAAGTCAATCCAAATAGTGTCTAACTCATCTCACCAATTAGGAATGGAAAATCACTAATAACTAAAAACATAGTAATCATGTTTGGCATACCTTTAGCTCTTGCTCGGTAAGCGATTCTTCGTAACGGAGCATTGGCCTCCCCACCACACAAGGAAAAACAGAAGTTGGGAAATTCTCACCAGCAAAACCACACTTCACATACTGAATTTGAAATAGAAATAAATTCAATAAATAAAACAATTACATGAAGAAACGTAAAGTGTATCCACGTTAATGAAATGTGTAAAGTTTTATGGTAATTTGAGATTGAAGAGAGAGAGAGATGTACTCCGGTTCCGTTGTCGCAAACGACGACGTTTTTGCTGTCCATGATGAAGTGCGATCGGTGGATTTGGGTTTCAGTTTGAGTTGGAGCGGAGATGTGATGTAGTAAAGCAGCAAAGCACGAACGGTTGGGTTGGTGGAGAATCCTTGTTAGAACGTCTAGTTAAGTTAGTTTGGTAGAGGTGAATTAGGCGAGAGAAATAGAAGAGAATTGGAGTGTTTCTCCTGTTTGGCAGAGAGAAGAGACAGGTGAGAAAGAGTTTAAACAAGGGAGAGACTTGTTCGGAGTTTTAACTTTCCAATTTTGCCCTTGGAAAATAAGCATGAAGAAGACGACGGCTTGCAAGTTGGAACACTAAAGATTAGTGAAATGGTATATCAATTAACAAGCCAAAATTTATTCAATATGTTGATTTTTAATTTATTCAAACCAAAACTCAAATCAGTTGCAAACTTTAAAGGAGATTAGTGGTTTTAGTCTCTGAATAGGAAATGAGTCGTCATTTTAGTTTTGGAATACAGATAAATTGCAAAATAGTCTTTGAATGTAGACTCTTTTAGTCAATTTAGTCTCTGAATGCAGACTTCATTAATCAATTTAGTCCCTAAATGTAGACTTCATTAGTCAATTTAATCTCTGAAATTGACTAACAGAGTCTACATTCAAGGAATGTTTTGATGTTTATCTGCATTCAAGGACTCAAGTGACTACTCATTGCCCATTCAGGAACTAAAGTGACTAATTCCCCTATCTTTAATTGAGTTAAATTAATATTAAAACTAATTAAGTTAATTAACTTAATGTAGGTTAGTTAAGTTAATTTAATTGAATTACATAGATCGGTTCTTTAATATATTTTTGATAAGGGTATTTTTGACCATTCAAAAATAATAACACTTCTCTCTTCTTTATTTCTTCTCTTCTTCTCCTTTACCAATCAATATATCAAGTCTACTCTATTTCTCTCTTTTTACATTCTTTCTCACCTATTTCTTTCTTCTCACAATCAAACACACCCTAAACGACTTCACTACTTTGTCGTTTTATTATTTAATGTTTTATTATTTAATACTGCAAAAACATAAAATTAACACTAACTTTTTTTCCTTTTCTTTTTTTGAAATAACACTAACTTTTTTTTCTTTTCTTTTTTTGAAATAACACTAACTTTTTTTTTAAGAACTAACTATTTTTATTTTGGCTATTGGTCGTCTCATGCGCTCTATTCTTTGTAAGAAAATATCATTTTATTGGATTATAAGATTACATAATCCGAGCGTCTTTTCTTTTTGATTTATATAGTTTGAAATATGTTTTTATATGAAAAGCAATCAGAAAATGTTTATTTCTACAATTTTAAACTTTGTTTTAAGGGACTTTTTTTAGATTACTATAATCGGAGTTATTGAATACTTAATGAATGTCGTTTTCTACTAAGACAATCGAAATTTCTTGTATTGTTTTAAAATGATTGTCATTTTCACTTTTTGGCTTATAATCATTTGTTTTTTTCAATTATGCCCACTAATTATTTTCAGTATGCTACTCATAAAACATTATCTTTTACTTTACATTTATGATGATTAGACACACACCAATAATTAATAGGGTTATTTTAGTAAAAATGATAGGTTTTTTTTTACTATTTTATTGCATTTTTTAATATGTGTGCAACAACCATAACCGACACTCATTTTAAAACGGCGGGGATACTTTAATGTGTTCATTTAAAAAATAAATAAAAGTAAATTGAATGGAGAAGTAATCACATGAATTTGAGATAGTTGGACCAATGTTTATCTATTTTAATTGTGGGACTTGTTAGTTGTTAGAGAGAGAGAGAGAGGAGAGAGAGAGAGAGAGGGTTCTTATTAGGCTATATAGGTTCAATTTGATTCCTTAATGAAAAATGTTCAATAGTTCTTTTCATTTGATCGTAGACATCTTGAAATACCAAGAAGCCCTTTCTCGAATCTTTACTTCGATCGTTGTATTTCGTGAGTTAAGAATTTATATGTCATCAACTTAATTCATGTTTTAGTTTGGTAGTTACAAACTGAACGGAGGGAGTTATGATTTGATTAGTTTGTGGATCAGAGAAAGGCATAATTTACAATACCAAGCACAATATCCATATTTTAAACAACCACTCTTATTTTTAAAAACAATTAATATTCATCACTCATAATTTAACAACAATAATTCAACATAACTAGAGATAAAATAATTGAACAAAAGTTACGCAAATTAACAACATAAACTAAAGTTGTAAGCAACCCGATTAAAACTCTACTGACATTTTTTACAATTGCAGTTTGAAAGAATGAACAGACATAACGCTTCTTCTTCATTTACCCTCCAGGAAAACGCACAGTGTACATAAGAATCATCTTTAACGATCTCAAGATAATAAACATAATTCCATTTTGCCATTATTATCATTCAGATCTACGTGTGAAACTTGAATTGCAAGATGAGACGCAAGCTGATTTTCACGAGCTTTATGAAAAATTTGTGACGCCCTAAACTTTAAGACGTTATTTTTATTTTTTTTAAAAGTGAGGTAAATGTTTTTTTACAAAAAAAATACTTATCTATGTATTTTTATAAATGTCTATGAAAACAATCGGCTGAAAATTCGATTACTATGTTGAGGTTTCCGTTGCATTATTTTTTGAATTTTTGTCTCTTTAAAAATTAAACTTGAATTTGTTCCATGTCAAAAAAAATTAACTTTTGGTCGAAAACCATCTTTTAACGTTCTAACACATGTATTTTTGTAAAAAAAAAAACCGTATAAACATGTATACAAATAATCAAGAAAAAATTCAACTACTTGATCACTTTTCTGAATTTTATGCCTACATGGAAAAATATGAGGACAAAAATATGAAGGATCTAATTTTACAAGGACAAAACTTTTGTTATTTTACAAAGTTAATTTGAACATTAACTTTAGTTTAAATATTAGAACTAATATCACTCATACGTCAAGGATTGATGATTGTATATCAATATTAGGACAAAGGTCACATGATGATAAAGAAAACAAATGAAATATGTTACACACGATGAGCATAAATAAAAGTGGAATAAATGCTTTAAGAAAACGAAATATCAAGTGGAATTAAATAAGGGTATATTAGAAATAGTAGTATTAATTAGCTGAAAATCGGTTAAGTTTTGCTTATATTATTGACCAGAATTTGAGGTGATTTTTAACTTATAAATATGACCAAAGGGATAGTTTCCAATGGTATGATGAGTGTTTTCATAAATCCAACGAAGTACAAACTTGTTTCCAATGCCCATCAACTTTAAATCACACGTTACATAGCCAAATATGTCAAGTATCACCAACAAAATACAACTCTTTGAAATCTCTTGCTATAATTGCACCACAAAACCCATCATAACTAAATGTCTGAAATACAATAATATAAAAAAAATTAATCACTTTCTTTTAAATAAATTTGTATTTACAAATACCGATAAAAATAAAAAGAATACATTGAAATATAAATATTAAATAGTCATAACTAATACCAGACGATGACAATCAATTGATAAAGTTATACTTAAAATTGTTGATATCATGTGCATAAGTGATATGAACATACTTCACAACATATTCGTATGATATTTATTCGGGAAAGAGAAAACAATCAAGTTTAAAACTCATAGGTATATAATGTGATATGTGATGAACAAGTATAAGATGCGCGTTCAATGATAGAAGAAAGGAATGAATCAAGCAATTTTCAATGACAATTAATAGATAGTAAAAGTCTAAAGACATTGTAGATTATCATAGTAAATGAAACACTAAGGGAAAACGACAACAAACATATATGGTATGTATTCTGCGCATTACAACAAATGTTTAAGATAAATCCTATATTAGGAGGGACTTTGTGCGCTAGTTTAAGATATTGTTGGATTAGGGTTTTTCAATAATTTAAGCATAATAGCTTACATTAAATTATTATAGATTAAAATTAAAATATGATATCATGCATTTGCTATTAGGCAAGACATTGTTGGTTATCAAGGAGTTATTAGTTATTATTTGGGTGGGAGATAAGCAAGCTCTCAATGATTTAGTAGAAAACTTTGTCCTGTTTGTCAAGTTCACTTTCAATTATTTTCATTCGGTTACAGCGTTGTCGTTTATCCAATTCAGTTTTTATTATTTTCACTCTGTAACAGTGTTACTGTTTGTAATCATTCTCTGTTCGAGACAATTTCTCCTGAGAATTAATCAATAAACTTGTTTTTGTTACGTAAATTATTTCAATGGATAACAGTTTCAATCAGATACACATGCAGAAAAAAGAAGGAAAATTAACAGTGATTACCTTTAGTCCATCTTTGTTGCCCTTCGAAACAACATAGATATCGATCATGTATTTCTTTTTCCGAGTTTATTTTGGAAACACACAGAAAACCCAAACGTTTTCAGAAAAGTTAAACACCATGTCCAACAGATAAAAATATATTAAAAAAGTGGTACTCCTCCGTCATAAATTATAAGTCACTTTACAATACCAATTAAACATTGCTTATTTTATTATCATACACTTTGCTATTTATTACTCTCTTCATATTCTTTTAATTTCTCTTTCTCGTACAAATAATGAAGGATAATTTTGTAAAATAACTTAATTTCTTTTTTTTCATACAAAATTAACTATATTCCTTAATATGTATGAAATTGCCAAAGTGACTTATAATTTGGAACGGAGGTACTATATGCTTGAGTAGTTAACCTTGGTTGCAATATGTATAGAAAAGCTTATCATTTAGCTAAGATGAAAGAGAATCTACAACCATTAGTTTTCAAATAACCAACATATAATATAGGATTCTTGAAGACAATTTTGGCCAATAACAAGAAAGATGAAACAACAAGTTAAAAGGAAATTAATTTGAGATTTTCCCTCATTCTCCTAATGACTATAAAAACAAGACTTAAAACAATTATACAATATACAGTAAGGGCACTTGATAAGTTGTTTTCAATAAATGTTAAAATATAGAAAGAAAAATAACGTGAATAATAGACGTAAGATGCCACCATAACTAACTTCAGTCAGTTTTGTGGCAATTATGATTTATAATTTTTTTTTTCTTCCAATTGTGTATGTGTGTTCTTAGTAAAAATAAGTATGAAAAAGGCAAGACATTGTTGGTTTATCAAAGTGTTATTAGTTATTATTTGGGTGGGAGAGAAGTAAGCTCTCAAAGACTTGGTAGGACACTTTATCATGTTAGTCAAAGTTCAATTTCTATTGTTTTCACTATGTAATAAGGTTACTGTTTGTAATCGTTCTTTGTATGAGACAGTTTCTCTAGAGAAATCATCTATAAAGTTGTTTTTATTCCGTAAATTCTTTCAATTGATATCAACTCTATAAGATACACATGCAAAAAAAAGAGGGGAAAAACAATGGTTACCTTCAATCCATCTTTGTTTTCCATCAAAACAAAATACATATAACGATCGTGTATTTCTTTTTCCAATATGAAAATGGGGGACAGTGAAAGAAAACAAATTTACCACCTTTATTTTAGAAACAAAGAAAACTCAAATCATTTTAAAAGTGTCATAATTATTTATTAACAACAATATTCGATTTATTTGTTTATTTTACTACTGGTCTAGTGGCCAACACATAACTCAAATAAACAAACACAGGGATGAAGGAGTGTGGAGACCCAGGATCCCAAACAAAATGTTCTCCCAGCCATAACCAATATATTCAAAACAATCTAGACTCTGGAATATTTTAATTAAAGCATAACATTATCACAAGAACAAGAACAAGATTTAGACATCTTTAAAATGGTACTCGCCTCATTCTAAATTATATATCACTTTGTAAAAAAAATTGTCTAAAATTATAACTTATTTTACAATACCAATGAAACATTAATTTTTTTCCTATCACACTCTTGACTATTTATTACTTGTTCATACAATTAATGAAAGATAATTTTGTAAAATATCTCATAATTTTTCTTTATCATACAAAGTTAACTGCATTTCATAAAGTGTGAAATTGGCAAATTGGTTTGTAATTTAGGACTGAGGTGATATATGCTTTGGTAAGTAATATTGCTTGCAGTAAGGTTCTATAAGGCACTTTTAGACAACATCATTCAATACCACAAACCGTCTCATCTTAATACCAAAATCAACAACAAATAGCGAAAGAATTATTGCAACATGCTATTAATTACGAAAAAAATATATCACATTAGAAAGAAAAAATTCACATCTTTTTACAAAACAAATGAACTATTTGGAAAAATAGCTAAGCTACAATTTACACAACAAAATTTAATATGCAAATTAAAATTAAATTATTATTCTTTTGGGTTAAACTCAATGCAAAAAATACAAAATTTAAGTCGAACAATATCTAACTAATTCTCATCGCCACAAAAAACAACAGACTAATCAACTTGTGTTGCATAATACAAACTCAGTTAAAAAAACAACAAATCAAACAAATTTCAATACAAGTATGTTGCATACAATTATTATTATTTTTTTATGTTATAGTTAATAAAGATGTGATATGTGATGAACAAGTATAAGATGTGCGTTCAATGGTAAAAGAAAACAATGAATCAAAGAATTTTCAATGGTAACTAATAGACAGTAAAAATCTAAGATATTGTAGATTATCATCGTAAATGAAACACTAAGGGAAAAATGACAATAAACATATATGGTTTGTATTATGTGCATGACAATGACACACTAAAAAAATGCAATTGATTGCAATCGAAAGCAAATAGCAAGTGCATGCATGAGGAAACAAATATTGTGCATTGGAAGAAAAAATAATCAGAAAGCGAGTGCAAAAAGGAAATAAAAAAGCAATTGCATAAAGAAAAAAACAAGTGCATGAAGAGAAAAAATGACATCAAAAGAACAAAATCAAGAGGCAGCATGTGATGGGATGAAATAAAGATGCACCATGAAACTAAGAGGCAACGTGGAAATAAAAAAAGACGATGTATCTCTATACAGTATACAACGAAACATAAAGACAAGAAAACACAAGACATATGAAAAGAAACATGTGAATTTATTAAAGCATAGTAATTTGCAACAATGAAGGCATATGGAAAGAACGAAATCAACCATTGCATACAATAAACAACGATGCAGAAGAAACAAAAAAAGACATCACAATAAAATCTAACCTTTCAAACTTTCTAATAAACTTGTTGCAGATATGACGATATCAAATGCCATGTCAGATGAAGAAATGGCAAACATGTTGAAATGTTGAAGAATTGTAAACCGTGACGAATTTGCAATCAAACACAATTTTTGAACGAAGTATGCTTATAAAAGATGAGGGAAGAACACATGATGTAGATATTGAAGGAAACATATGAAAAGAAGCATATGAGTTTGTAACTATGGAAGATGAGTTAGATAGGTTTACAATATCTACAAATACATTCACACAATTCAACTTACAAAATAAGTAATTAAGGCTTTTAATGGTGTTTACTGTTTAGAGTGACAGTTGTCATTAAGTGATTAATACATTAGATGTTTAAGATAGGTCCCGTATTAGGAGGGACTTTGGGTGCTAGTTTAAGATACATTGTTGGATCAGGGTTTTTCAATAATTTAAGTATATTAGCCTACATTAAATTATTATAGATTATAATTAAAATATGATATCATGTATAGCCACACTCTCTAAAATGCCACGTTAAATATTAAAAGGTAATTTAATATCATTAGTTTATTAGTTCATTAATGTATCTTAAACATAGATTAAATTACATATTTAAATAAGTTTATATGAAATAGGATTGTAAATAGGTGCATGTCCTACTGGATTTTCAGAGGTCAGACTCATAACTAAAATATAAGTTTAAGACATGTTACATTCAAGTATTAGGTCTTAATTTTTTTTTTTGTATATCATACTTAACCCTTGCAAAGTCTATCTCGGTCTATTTTATTCACAATCCTACCTTTTTTTATTTTATTTTTATAAACAAATGCTATTAATGTGAATAGTTGTGTTAGTTACCGGGATTGAACCGAGACCTCGTACTTTAAACTCTTTTAACGTCCCACAGCTCACCCATGCTTGGAAATACATAGTATGAGAAACTTACACTATACAAAGAACCTTTGAATTGAATGTAAAAACAACCCACAAAACTAGCAAAACTAGTTTGAATCTTGTGTATCCGACCTTTTAAAAGCGTAAAAAATATTTTTTCAATATAATTTTTTTTTGGTTTCCTTAACAAATGTCACAAATGCACTAGTTAGCATGACCCAATCAAATAACAAATAACATATATATTTTTTTATATAAACAATAATTAATAATAATAAGAGACGAATTCTAGAGTGCACAAGTGAGACAGGTCTTGCATCATACACAAATTAATTTTTATCATTGGATCAACAAATCCCATCATTAAATTAAATGAAAATGATGCGATTTATTGATCCAATGATGAAAAAGATACTTGTACATATAGATATTTTATTTATGCATGTTAGACAAAGTCAAGTCGAGGAATGCTAGCAACACACATTCTAACACACACTTTTCAACATACTCTCTTTGATTGGTTAAAATTCACATGGGTTCCACCAAATCATGTGGGTCCTATATAAATTTGGTGGGTCCCATGTGAATTTTAACCTATCAAAGAGAGTGTGTTGAAAAGTGTGTGTTAGAATGTGTGTTGCTAGCATTTCTCAAATCATAATAATAAGAAGACTTGTTTATAGGGCCATAACACATTTCAAACAATTATCCACTAAGTTTATTCTGAACTACGTTATTTAAGGCATATGATGATTTATCGCCTTATTATAAAGATTGAGTTATTTGAACAAATATTTTTTGTACAACTTATGTGATAACCAAAAGCATATAAACAAATATAAGTATTGATACAAAAAACAAAATAAAACAAATATTAAAAACACAATGAAAGTACAAGAGGAGTTAAAAAAATTATTACAAAATGGTTGTACATATATCATTTATCTGCTATACAAACACTGAACTATAAAGGTGTGCAAGAAACCTGGTAATTTGATGAACTGGGCCGAACAAATTTATCTTCAAAAACCAAACTCACTTTCAATTCTAGCCCAAACCCGACCCATAATTCAAAAGCCCACATTTTCATAACCCTTTTAAGTTCACCTCACAAACACCTAGGGTTTCCCCACTGCACATTCTCTACTTCTTCCGCCTCTTTCATCAAACAACACCAACAATGGTAACCCTAATCTGAAACATAGATCTTCATAATTTTAGCTTATAGCTTATTCTAAAACGCGATTATGTTAATTTTTACAGGCACCAAAGCGCGGTGGAAAAGCACCAGTTGCAGCTGCTAAGAAGAATACCGCATTGAAAGTGGTGAACCCACTTTTCGAGAAGAGGCCAAAGCAATTTGGGATCGGTGGTGCTTTGCCACCAAAGAGAGATTTGACAAGGTTTGTGAAATGGCCAAAAACAGTTCAGATTCAGAGGAAGAAAAGGATCCTTAAGCAGAGGTTGAAGGTTCCACCTGCTCTTAACCAGTTCACTAAGACACTCGATAAAAATCTTGGTAATTATTGTTAACTAGCTCATTTTTGTTTTAATAAAATGGCGATTGTGATTTTAGATTTGGTTTTATTTTGGGGTTTATGTGTAATGCTTTAATGGGTTGTTATCAAAATTTGTGTTTAATTGAGATTGAGATATTGATGTTTCATTTTAATGTTTTTGTTGATTCATTTGTTTTGGTTTGGTGTTTCTGTGAAATGTTTGGTCAATAATTTTTGTGTAATCGACATATTTTAGTTTAATATTTTGTTGTTGCTTATTAATTGATTTGTTGTTATTGTTTTAAATAAGGTTGTGCATTCTGGCGTTTTGGTATTGTATGATTTGTTGTTTGTAAACATGTATGTAAATTTTGAATTTAATTGTGTTTAGTTGTAATTTGTTTATTGTGTTGAGTGCTTGGAAATGGTACATGCTATGTGTAATGGGGGAAGCTTGAGAGATGTTATTTAATTGATATGGGCTTGCTGAAATTGTAACTATGATTTTAAATTTAGTTTTGATTTGGTATTAATGTGAAATGGTTTAACGGGTGGTTATTAAAATTTGGGTAACTATGATTTTCATCTTCTTGTTTTTGTAAGATACTGTTGTTTTTTTTTTGTTTTTTTTTTTTTAAGAATGTTCCAAGTTTCATTTTGTTGTTTGTTGTTGTTAAGGTTGTGCTCTCTGACTGTTTGATATTGTATTTGACTCTTGATTGTGTTTTGATCTAATTTGTATATTTTATTGATTGCTTGGAAATAGAATGTGATAGTTTGGTGTAATTGAGGAAGGTTGAGAGAGGTGTTTAAATTGCTTTGGAACATGCTGGTATACAATATGTTATATGTTACATGATGCGATGACTATCGTGTTTGTGATGTCCGTCTTTTGTTTTGTGATTGTTCTGTTGTTTTGACATTGACTATCGAAGGTTCTGTATGGAGTGTTTTGTGATTGTTGTATTCTTTTTTACTATGACTAGTTATTGTTGGATTGTTGAAAACATGATTATTGGTTGTGAATAGTAATTGCTTCTAGTTTGTGCTCATTGATTTGATATGTCTTATGCAGCAACAAACCTTTTCAAGATGCTCCTCAAGTACAGGCCTGAGGACAAAGCTGAAAAGAAGGACCGTCTTTTGAAAAGGGCCCAGGCCGAATCTGAGGGCAAAACAGTTGAGACAAAGAAGCCTATTAATGTGAAATACGGTCTCAACCACGTTACCTATCTTATCGAGCAGGTACCGTGCCTTTTGCTTATATGAACAAGTATCCATACTCTCATACTCGTACATCTTACTCTAGTGATTTCTTACTAACAGTAACTTGTGGCCTTTTCAGAACAAGGCACAGCTTGTTGTGATTGCTCACGACGTCGACCCAATCGAGCTAGTTGTCTGGCTTCCAGCTTTGTGCAGGAAGATGGAAATTCCCTACTGCATCGTCAAGGGCAAAGCACGCTTGGGAACAGTAAGTATCGTCAAATAGTTCCATTGAAATTTCACCTGTGAATTTATAATTTGTGACTAATTTAGTCAAATGTGTATTTTGCAGATTGTTCACAAGAAAACTGCTTCCGTTTTGTGCTTGACAACCGTCAAGAACGAAGACAAAATGGAATTCAGCAGAATCCTAGAAGCCATCAAGGTAGTTCAAACTTGCAATTTGATTGTTCATTTTTTGTTTTACATACTCTGATAGTTCAATAAAACTAACCTTCTCTGTTCGTTTTTTACCTTCTATTTTTCAGGCCAATTTTAATGACAAGTTCGAGGAAAACAGGAAGAAGTGGGGTGGTGGTATTATGGGTTCCAAATCTCAAGCAAAAACCAAAGCCAAAGAAAGACTCATTGCCAAGGAAGCTGCTCAGAGAATGACCTAGAAGTTCCATCTGTTTTGGTTATTTTTAGAACTTTGAGGTTGTTATTGTCCTATATTTTCGGTGGAGGTTTTAAACAAGTAAAATGTGCGATTTTCCTTTCATTCTGTTAGCTTGTAATTCACAATCAATGGTTTCAATACCTGCACTTTTGCTGATTTATTTCAGTAGTTATTTTAGACTTAAAAATCGAATATGTTTGCATTATAAAGTACTCTTTCATCTTTCTAATTTACTGTTTTATTTATGCTTACATGTTTGTTTTAACATTTTCAATTAACCTTCATTTGCTGACTTATAAAACTGTTTCTTATTTTATTTCAACCATGTTTCTGATTTTTATTATCAACATTCTAAGAGGCTATCGTCTGTGAATATTCATAGTTGTCATCATAACACTTTTTTCTAAACATACACTCGTGTAGATGTCTTTTAATTGAAGGTGTTTTTTTAGGTGTTACTATTAAAGGTGTTTTTGTTCCAAGGTTGAATGACAGTTTATAAACTTGGGATAATGTCAGGTAGTCAATTGTAAATATTTCCTTTTCTATGGATCAACCGTGAATTGTTCTCTTGTTTTTAAGGTAATGTGTTGTGATGCCTCATTATTTTACAAACAAATTTACACAATTTGTCCTCTAGAAAACAGTTCAGTCTTAAATTACTGTTATTATGATGAATCATCATTTTAATCCCACTGCAAGGGTATAATGGTCTTTTACTAATGTGGGAGAGCAATTGGGTATTTAAGAAAAGCAATTTTCTTTTGACAATATCTCTCCTAATGATATCAAGTGCCTCTTGCCACCAAACTAAATCAGATAACTCTAGCCCTATGTTAGCCAAATCATCAATACAAAAGTTGCCTTCCCTGGATATGAGTCATTATGAAATTCATTCTCTTTGTCACCTCTAAGCAAAATTTACCCACCCGTTCCTTATTGTCCAAGGAATCATGAGTTTTTGAAAGCTATCATAAGCACCATAGAGTCAGTTTCAAGCCAAACATTTTGCCAATTTCTCTGCTTTGCAATTTGAATAGCCAGTAGCATGTATTTCTGCTATAAAAGCTGAATCAGTAGCCACATTCTGAGCAAAACATCCAATATTTACGCCATGTGAGTTCCTAAAGATGCCTCCACAAGCTGCCTTTAAAGGATTTTTAACCACAACACCAGAAGCGTTAACTTTCGTCCAGTTAATAATAGGAGGATGCCAAATCATTTCTTTGATGATTGGAGACTTTGGAGGATGTATGTTAATCTTTAGTGACTTTAAAATAACAAATTATGTCATATTCACAGCAGCAATTTTTGTTGTTTTGTTTCCAGAAAGAGCAGTGTTTGAGATTATGAGATTGATACTAATTTCCATATGATCTTCTTATTGTTAAATCTAGTTTGGTTCTTGTCTACCATTATCTGATATCATTTTGGAGGTTGGTTAAGCAAGCAATGACTACTTTACATTGAGGAGTCCAAATGGTAGTAGCTGCGCATAGCACCATACCATTAGGCTCACCAGTACTCTTTCTCACAATAATCTAAGAGTGTTACTTTTCCCACCCTATGTCTTTCCTCGTGCGTCTTATTTTTTTTTCTTTCAAAAATACCCCTAATCCTGAATAGATAATCCAAACACATTCCGGAAAAAAAATTCCGGACAAATTCATGGATTTTGCCACTTAAACCACCCTGATGGATGTTGATGCAAAGGTTGAATGAATGGATTCAGATTACATAATCTGGAAAGTTCTAACGATTTTCGGATTGTGTAATCCGAACAGTGTAAAGCACCCCGTTGAAAGTCAACAAATGGGGTGAGAAATGTTGTTTCCGGATTACATATTCCGGAACGTGAAATATTCCGGATTATGTAATCCGAACTGCATCAGCACAGAGGCAGAAGCCATCTGTTTTGGCTGAGCCTCTGTTTTAAAGCATGTAGTCCAAAACTTTGTCCTTTGACCAGTTGTTCAAACAGGAAATTCAACTTATAACATAACAATTAACGACACAATATAATTTTCAAACATTCAAACATTAATAAACATAAAAATACAAATTTATCCAAGTGTTACATAATTAAAAATCATCCAAAATGTTCAAACATAAACATGAAATACAATACAATCAACCCCTTATCACTACACCGCCACCACCCTTGCCACCACCTCTGTCACCTCTGGCACCCTCAGTAGCTCCCCGGCGACGGTAAACCTTCCCATCATGCACATCTTTCAATACCTCCTCCAAATGTTGCCATTCCTCAGACCCTCGCAGAACCACACAACTGGCCATCACATCATAGACACGGTCTCTGATACGGCTCATCCTTCCGCTAAGTTGTAAGTACCCATGCTTTCCATCCTCCAAAGCAGTAAGCGCATCAAGGACCTCACGCTCCGGTGGCCTCGGCACCGGAACCGGGATATCAGGAAGAATCATGCGTGGATGAGAATGGAGATAAAACCACTCGATGTATCCATCTACTGTCTCCACGCCATGAACTGCACGCTGCCCCAACTGCTCAGGTGTCAGCGGGATGTCTCGGTCTGGTCTGAACACTCCCAAACTGACGAAGAACCCGCTCCGGCAGATATCTCAGCCATCCAGAGTAAAGGCTGACCCGCTCAAACTGACGTGCCTCACAGTTGTCTCCATATGGGGCTATGACAACGCCGCTCAAATTCAGCTTATCCAGATGGTTTCTGTAGCTGTCTGGTGTGCCTAAACCAGACAGTTGTACACAAAGCATCGCACGTGGATCTCGATGCTCTCGATATCTTGCCCAGACATCCTTGCTTCCCATACCTTGGAAGTGCTGATACACCCAAGCCTACAACAATGACAACCATATATATATATAAACAATAAACACTTACATTTAAAAAACAAAACATAATTTTTTATTTATACCTACAACAAAGTCAGGTATCCTGACACCTGACTGCAATTCCAACATGCAGCCTTGTTAAGCTCCCTATACAAATGAGCTAGTGTCGCAGCTCCCCATGAATAACCAGCGACAAGATCAAGGTCTCTAAAGTACCTCAGGTAGACAACATCCACAACATTCTGGATCTTGTCAGTGAAGAGCGTGATCCTCACCAAGTATAGCAAATATATGCGGTCAGCTTGGTCACGCATCCTCCGCACCTCCTGAGTCACACCATGCTCAGTCTCCAACTCTAACTGCTCCTTCATACGCTGCTTGAAAATCCTTTGCAAGTAGCCAAATCAGCAATGTGCACCTTTGGTCTTCGTCACCTCAACATGAGCTTGACCCGGATCAGACCCCAAGTGCGTCATCATCCACTCCATCGGGACGTCCCGTGTGATAGCCTCGTGGGACAGAAGCATGCCATCAATGGGGAGATGCAACAAACATGACACATCATCAAGTGTCACTGTCATCTCCCCAAATGGAAGGTGGAAACTCAAAGTCTCCTCATGCCACCTCTCCACAAAGGCACAAATCAAACAATGGTCAATCATGTTGTAGCTTGTATCCTAAAGCCAACCAAGACCAGTGCCCTGCATACTGTCACACCACCAACGTGCAGCCATTATAGGGGTGGCTTCTTTGTCATGCATCACCTCTATCTTCTTTCCGTTGTTGATGCATTTTAAATTGCCACGCCATTGCAAATAATAAAAAACAATACCTAAACATCAGTTTACACTCATGGCTTCACGAACAAAGCAGTTCAACAATTTATTAAAGTAACATTAATAAACATCAGTTTCACGAATATAAACATCATTTTCACAAAAATTAAAATTATATTAAAGTAAGTTTAACATTAATAAATACCTCGTCATTAGCCGCCTTCCTGGCCATGTGCACATGGTACCTCCACATCAGGCTAGTGTTGTGTGGGCCACTGGGATAGTCATCAAGTGGCTCAGGGTCCACCACCTTCTTCTTCTTCGTTCGCCTTCGCTGTGGCTCGACATCTTCCATATCCTCGTCCATTGCCTGAAGCTCCTCCTCAAGCTCCTGCTCCTCCATTTGCTGCACGTCCACGACATCTTCCATATACTCTTGCTCATGCTGCTTCGGCTGATGCTCGACATCAGGGTCGACATCAGCACGGCGTCCTCTGGCACCCTGACGCCTCGGAGGAACAACACCTTCCTCCTCCATCCGTTGGAGACGCTCTCTCCTACGGGAAGCATGCCCTGCCTCCCTTATGTGCTAAGTAGAGGATGAACCTTCTGTAACACGCACACACCACAATCAGCACAAAACAGCCCACAACAGTCAATCAACACATATTCTGGGTGTTTCTGGAATTTATTTCGGATTGCACAATCCAATCCGGAAAACGAAACCCGGATTGCATCAGTGCAGAAGAAAAAAAAACAGTACAAATTACATGTATTCATAGAGAAATCGAACTAACCTTCCATGTGATGTTGATCAATGGTTGAAATGCGGTGCGTTTGAGCAAGATTTCACCGATTTTGGTTGGATTTTTTCGGTTCGGAATTTGAGATTAGAGGGAGAGAGAGTAAGTAAAAAGTGAAACTGTAAAAATGGGGGGTGAACTTCCTTTTATACTTCGAATCTGTTCGGAATATATAATCCGAACCCATCTTTAGTTTTCCGGATTTTGTTTTCCGGAGGATAATTTAGTAATTTTTGCAGGGCGCGTGAGAAGGACATAGTAGGAAAAGTAATACTCATAATCTAATTCAAAGTTGATACTGCGGTCCATCTATGACTAGCTGATGTATTTATGCTCTCACATAAATTTGTTACCATCCTTTGTGCTAGCTTCATCACGGTCCTCTTTCCAAATTCCAATAACCACAATAACCACACTTGTTCTAGACCAAGTCAAGAGAATTAAATATGATCGTGATTCGTTATCAAAAAAAAATAAAAATATGATCGTAATTCATGCAGACACACACACACATGACCCATCTGAGAATTCTTTATCGCATAATGGCATCACGAAATTGAAAGTTGGATTGAAAGATACTATAATATAAATCATGTATACAAAATTTGACATTAATCGGAAATTGTTTGATATGTCAATAACGTACATCAAAATTAACTTGTTTATTAAAATTTTGTAAGACATTAATTTTGATCTATCTCATTACACGTCAAATAATTTTTGATTATTGTCAAGTTTTATAAGCAAGATCTATGTTATAGTATCTTTCAATCCAAAGGTCGATGTTGTAATATAGTTATACAATAAAGAATTATCAGAGGTGTCATATTAAAGCTTGGCATTGTGGTATAAAATGATCTTGTAACTATACATATATGCTTCTAAATTTGCAGTTAATCTATGTAAACCTTTATATTAAGGTAAAATAAATATGCAACCACAACTGTGGTCACTAAGACCTCTAAAACAATTATCTTACAGCCAAATTGAGAATTTAGAACAATAATATGAATTATATAGCTACCTCCTCAACCCACTTGGTTGGAAAACACGTGCTAGAATGATTGTGTTGGCTCGAGACCTTGGAGTGTGCTTCTACTTAAAGTCTTAGATTCGATTCTCCCTGTTGACAATTTAGATGAGCTAATTTAGATTCTTTAAAAAAATTGCAGCTACCTCCTCCAAGATGACAGATAGAATGGCTTGATGAATCCACAAGATAAGCAAGCCTTTCACACGCAGAGAACCATTTTTCAGCTCCAAATGCAACTCCACTATAGATAACATTTCTATAGAGCATATGAACTGGATTTTTTGTCTTCAACCTCAACATGTTCAATCCAAGTAACCTATAAAATATACAAGAGTGACTCAAAAATTCATCATCTTAATATAGTTAAAAATTGTGTCCAACAAAATGAGATTTTATAATGTTCAATTAAAAATTAATTACCTTGGAATTGCCATTAGGCATGTTTTGGATGAAGCAACCAGAAGGAAGACGATGGCCTCGAAATTTCGAATCAAAATGTTTGTTATGAGGAAATTCATATGAAACATCAACTATTGCCCATCCTTTCTCAAATTGTTTACAGTAACGTAGGAAGTAGAATTCTCTAATGGGAACAGGTGGTAGACGAGGTGAAGGTTTTATCTTGGCGGTGGGTGTTGGAGAGAATGAAGATTCCGGTGTGCCTTTTCTACGAGTGGAATTGGAATCCGTTTTTCTGTCTAGGAAGGGTTTCGGCGCATGCTTAGTTGGGTTGTGGTTGGGCCTGCAGCATGAGGTATTAGCTGGGTTTTGGGTGCTCCTGAGGTCCTTACTGTTTTGGTTTATAGCAGAAGGTGGGGCACCGTTTTTGCTAGCTTCTTGTTTTCAAAATATCAGTTCTGTTTCAACATGAATGCTAATTTCTCTTCCGCTTCCACATTAAATTACTTCATTCCATATTATTATTTAGATGTATCAAGAGTTGCAAGTGCTTTCTCTTCATTGGGAAAGGGATACTATGAATTTACTTTTTCATGTCTTGAGGATGTTAAAAGGGTCAGATCCGTTCCTTCATGGAATCTTAACCCTGGAATCACGCAAAGCAGTACATCAGCTTAGGTTTGGTTGAGGATTCATGGATTACCTCAAGAATACTGGCGCCATAAGATCTTTTTTGCAATTGCTAACAGTGTTGGAACCCCTATATGCTCTGATGTTGCTTCATATAAACCTATGGTAGACAGATCCTTTGGTCAATTTGCAAGAGTATTGGTGGATATGGACGTTACTACAACTCTGAAAAGCTCCAAGAAAAGAATATGTGCAAGCAAGGGATAAAAGGAAGAAACAAGAGATAGTTAAGTGAGAAGAATCCAATCATTGTTTATAACCTTGACAACTTCATTAATAAAGAAAAAGAGGTGATACAACAAGCTGGCACCAGTGGAATCAAACCTACAAAACCTATATTGCAAAATAATAGTTTTAAAGCTTTAAGGGAAGATGAGGAAATCACTAGCCCAAGAGATTATTTTCTCAGCAAGACAAGCTACTAGAGGAAGAAATTAATAAAGATCTCACTGCTCAGCAAGATAATAGAGACTTGAATGAAACAGAAGACTTGGAAGAAGATTCAAGCTCCCCTAAATATGAATTTGTTGATGCAACTCAAAATCATGGTGAAACTAACTCTGATGAAGGAATTGAACTGACTAATGCTGGAATATCACAGATTACTCAAGAAACGGTCCAAAACGACATGGAATTTTTGAATCAATCTTGGGCCAATATTATGGAGAATGAAAAAGCTGAAGAAAGACTACTTGCTGAATTAGAGAAGGAACATCCTAAAGATGTTCAACTACAACCAATTATTAATGATGGTTTTCAACTTGCTCAATCAAAAAGTCAGAAGAAAGCTCCAAAAAACAAAGAAAGGCTGAATAAGGAATTATACCAAACCAGATCTAGAAAGGTTGATCACCCTAAACCTTTCAAATGAAGTGTCTTTCATGCAATTCAAGGGGTTTGGCTAACCCCCCCACTAGGTTAGTCCTTAAAAGGCTTGTGCTGCAGCAGCATAAACTAGATCTGATTCTTATATCTGAATCAATGATTAACTTTAATAGTTTCCCTAGAAGATGGTTAAGTAGCTTACAATTGAAATTGTTTGCTATGAATTATAGAGATAACCTTCTCCCTAACATTTGGTGTATATGTAAAGTTAACTTAGAAACTACTATTATCTCTTGTGAAGATCAACATGCCACTTTTACCTTATCATAGAATTCCAAAACCCTAGCCTTTTCAGCTGTTTATGCCTCTACAAATTACATAAAAAGAAGATAGCTATGGAGCTCTCTTAATTCCTTACAAAACCAACATAATTTACCCTGGTGTTTCATTGGAGATTTTAATGCTATCATTGGTGCACGTGAACATAGGGGAAGTTTCAACCCTGCAAGACTGCCTGTGGAGGAGTTTCACAATTGGTAATAAACTAACTCACTGATACACATCACTACTAGAGGTTCATAATTCACATGGTCCAATGGTAGGAGTGTTGGTCTATATGGCTAATACGTTACCAAGCTAGAGGGGGGTGAATAGCTTTTTGAAAAGTTTTTCCGCAGTTTTAGTAAAATTGATTTTGACAAAATCAACTATTGAAATCGTGCACGAACAATCACAATAATGAACAAAAGAGCTAAAATATATGGAATAAGATTTAATCTTAGAATTGAGAGATTCACGATACAAATCTTATTATACAATCAAACTCTTAATAATCCTTGAACAATATTCAAAACAATTGGACAATTTCAAATCAAACCTATATGAACAAAACACTATGCTATCAAATAAAAACACAATATAAGTGAAATTGAATAATTGAATAGATGTTGCAATCAATTGATCTAAGCAAAGTGTTTAAACCTAATTCAATGAATTAGACAATTTTCAATGAAAACTACTTAGATCAACACTAGCAATTAACCTAACAATTATTCAATTAATCACATGCAATAGCAAAAAGTAAAGAGGAAAGGGAAGAGAGATAACACCGATATTTTTATAGTAGTTCGCTCTTTCTCGTCCTCGCTAGAGCTATGTCTACTCTTCTTGATGAAGTACGCCTTCACCAAGGTCATCCACTAAGTAACAAATGATTACAATGTGTTTACAAGAGTTCCTTGAAATTAATCCTAATTCTTCAACCCCTATGCAAACACTCCCCCAAACTCCAAGTAACCCTTGAATTTGGTGCTCGTTGAATCTTCGAATCCTTGATTACTCGTGCACCCGTTCAAACTCTTCACTCAAGCCTTCGATGCTACGTTCGGTAACCAAATCCCCTTCGACTTAAAGAACGGTTAGAAAGACCCCCAAGACCTTTGGAGGTGGAATGAGATTATTCACTTCACTTTGAAGCCTTGATTAAGCCCAATCAATCTTCTTAAGAGAACCAATTTACAATCCCTACTAGCACCCTAGAAAATCAATGTGACTCAATGTACAAAGTGATTCTAAGAAAAAGTGTTTAATCTTGAAGAATTTATGTGCAATGAGTTTTTGAGACCTAGAGAGAATAATTGAAAATGATTCAATGATTTGGGAGTTATGAGGAGGAGACTATTTATAGAGAAGGGTGACAAGACTGAATTTTCGCACAAAAACAACATAGTAAATCGATTCACTAAATGAGTGAATCGATTCAGACAGCAAAAAACAACCCAAAAATGTATGAAGGATGAAATGATTAAGTGTATGTGTGAATCGATTCAAGTGAGCCCAGGATGAAGATTGATACGATTCAACCTTTTGTTGAATTGATTCAGTGTAAGTCAGAGAGTTTTGGTGAGACGATTTAAACTGAAATGAGTTGATTCAAGTGTGAATCGATTCAGGAAGATGTGAATCGATTCATCAGAAGTCAGAAACTTTGATGAGTCGATTCAATGTATTTTGAATCGATTCAGAAGGCACAAGATGACATATGACACTTTTTCACAAGGACACAATTGAATCCTAACTCATGACACATAGATGCTGGGTGCTTTAACATCCTAATCATAATGCAAACTATAAAACGATAAACTAAACTAGAGAACATCATCAAGAACATATAAAGTAAAACTTGCTATACTAAAGAACATCATCAAAAACATATAAAGTAAAACTTGATAGGCTTCAAGGAGAGGTAGTAGTAACAATCAAAGAAGGCTAGATAGAGCTATATGTAACCCTTTATGGATAGATGCTTGTTGTTCATTATCCTACATAACCCTCACTAAACATAGATTTGATCACTTCCCCATATTGCTTGAATTCCAAGTAACCCCAGCAACTTTTGCTTCTCAATTTAAGTTTCAACAAATGTGGACCCTTCACTCAGATTGTAAGGACAATGTCAGCTCCAGCTGGAACACAACCTTCAGTGGTTCTCATACGTTCATTTTGTCTAGCAAGCTAAAATTTCTAAAGAACAGATTGAAAGAGTGGTACAAAGAAACATTTGGAGATATCCATATGGAAATTAATCTTGTAGAAGACAAATTGAACCATATCCAAAGTAGTCCAGACTTGCAAAGTCCTACTGATGAATTTCTTCTTGAAGAAAAACTTGCACAATAATCCTTTGAACTTGCTCTAACCAGACAAGGACTTTTTTGAAACAAAAAGCTAACCTAAACTGGCACCTAGAAGGAGATAGAAACACTACATACTTTCACAAAATAGCCAAAATCAACTAGATACTTTCACAAAACAACCAAAATCAAAACCTTTAGTAAATTGATCACCACTCTACAAGATGGAGAGAATGTTCTTTTTTGCTGGAACAATTACTTATATATGAAGTCATTCCCAAGTTGATAACAAATGATATAAATGTTGTCCTCACAATTCTTCCTTCACATCAAAAGATCAAAGCTGAAGTTTTATCTTTGAATAAAGATAGTGCTCCTGGTCCTGATGGATTTGGAGCTTTCTTCTTTCAATATTGTTGGAAAATCATTAAGGTTGATGTCATTAATGCAGTCTTGGAGTTTTTTTTTTTTACCAACAATTGGATTTTGCCTAAATTTAACTCTAATACCATAGATTAGTATAAACCTGTATCTATGGCCAATTTTAAATTCAAAATTATATCAAAGATCATAACAAATAAGTTATCTCATCAGATGCCTAAAATTATTTCTAAGGAGCAAAAAGGTTTCATACATGACATAAACATAAGAGTCTGTCTTTGTATAACATCTGAAGCTGCTAACCTCCTTCATAATAAGTCGTATGGTGGAAATTTGATGTTAAAGATAAACATTTCAAAGGCTTTTGATACTGTAGAGTGGCCTTTCCACTTACATGTTCTTCATGCTTTTGGTTTTAGTGAAATCTTTTGTAATTGGATTAAGGTAATCTCAAACTCAGCTTTTCTATCTGTTAGTGTTAATGGGAAAGCTCCGGGTTATTTCCAATGTACTAGGGAAGTTAGGCAGGGAGATCCATTGTCTCAATTGCTTTTCTGTCTTGCAAAAGATGTATTCAGTAGAGGGATCTCTAAACTTGTGAATGAGGGGAAGCTGGAAGAAATTAAAGGTACTATAAGTGTTAAGGTGCCTTCACATTCATTTTATGCTGATGATCTAATGGTTTTCTGCAAAGGCAAGATGTCTGGTCTTTCTCATCTAAAAAATCTATTTACTAGATATGCATTAGCCTCTAGTCATTAAAGTATGTTGATTTAAAGTCATTCAATGGCCTTTGTTGATTTATAACATCTCTATTTACTCCTGGCCTATGCCTCTCATCAAAGAAATGGAGAAATATATGAGAAATTTTATATGGAGTGGTGATGTGCATAAAAGAAAACTTGTTACTGTCTCTTGGAAAAAGATTTGCAAGCCTTTTTCACAAGGAGGTTTAATTTTGAGGTCAATCAAAACCTTGAATACTTATTCGAATTCAAATATGTTGTGGAAAATGCTTCGTTTAGAAGATGATTGGGCAACTCTGTTGAAATCAAGAACTCTAAGGATGGACAAGCCTATACAACATCATATATACCCTTCATTAGAGTAGTATCAAAGAATTCAATAATATCAGCAATAACTCAGTTTGGGTACTTGGTACTGGTGATAAGATTAATTTTTGGAATGATTGTTGGTGTGGTGCTCCCCTATCTCAAGATTTAAACATCCCTACTCCTATCAGTTCCCTTCTGACTTCTTGAGTCAATGATTATATTGTTGATAGTGTGTGGATGAACCTAGATGCTTTGTCTCAGATGTTTCCCGTTCTTGGACAACTTGTTCAACAAGATACTATTCCTATTAATTCTTCAGAAGATTAACTCATATGGAAACATACCCCAAATGGTAACTTAGACCTCAAGCAAACTTATAGATACAAGATGCAGTCCTTTGATGATTTAAATTGGGTAAAGCTTATATGGAATCTAGACATTCCTCCTTCTCCTCCTCCTCCTAATGTTGTAATCTATCTTCCAGGACATATTTTTAACCATAGTCAATTATATGTAGTTTTATCAATTGGAGTTTCTCAAAATTAAAGAAAAGTTATCATCAAATAAATACAAGGAGAAGATAGAGACATTACCAAAATCTAGTTTTTAAAGATATTCTTTTATTTATTAGAATAAACAATAAATGACCGTATTTTTTATACATTTATGTTAACATTTTACTAATTATTATTAGAATAAATAATAAATGATCGTATTTTCTTATTTATTTTATATACAGACAAACCTGTATGTTAACATTCATGTAGTAATCCTGTATGTTCTCATCCTCTCGCATTTTCAGATTCTCAAACTTGGTGGTAAGGAGTTGAAGTCTAGAACTTTTTACCTTAGAAGTGCCTTCATGAGCAGTTTTGAGAATCTCCCAAGCATCATCCTTAGCCACAATACATTGTTTGATCAATCTGAACATGTTCTTGTCTACCTCATTGAACAATGCATTCAATGCTTTGGAATTTCCAAGAGCTAGTTCATCTTCAGCAATGGTCCACTCTTCCTCTGGTTTCAAGACAGTTGTCCTGTTTCCATCTGCATCAAGGGCCACAAGATGTTCCCAACCTTTCAAAACTGCTTTCTAGGTTTTGCTGTCAATGGATTTGAGAAAAGCAGTCATGTGTGATTTCCAATAATCATAGTTTGATCCATCCAACAGAGGGGGTCAGTTTACAAATCCACCTTCCTTGTCCATAATGCTAGAATGAAACTACCCTGGAGCTCACCCTAAAATAGGCAGGGTGCCTGCTCTGATACCAATTGAAACTCTAGCACACTTGTTTTAAGATGTTCTATGCAACGTTTCAACGCTAAATGCACAGACAAATGATGTTCCGTTTAATGTTCCAACATCATACAATAACCAGAAATAAAAACAAGAAAATAAATGACAAGAAAGTAAAAGAACACAGTGAGTTTGTTGACCCAGTTCGGTGACAAACACACCTACTCCGGGGGCTACTAAGCCAGAAAGGAAATCCACTAGTGTAGTCCTTATTTTATAGCTCTCAGCATACTCCTCGTTTAAACTAAAGACCTACGACGTACCTGTATTTATTTCAACCTAGGAACTCCTAGATCTAAGATCTCATTTCACTATCCTATATTCAATAAGATAAGGAAATACACTTTCCTTAAATATTATTAGGCGCGTGTACATATAGGCATACAGCCAGGCACATTGAACCGTGCCATGATGTTGTAACATTGTATTCAACATTATACAAAGATGCCTGAAACATGTTGCAACATTGGTTCCAACAACACACAGAAGGATATTTGTTTTAGCAACAATGCAGCCAATACAAATACCCAATAGTTCTGTTTGTTTTCAACGGTGGCCTCCCATTGCTGGTAAACTTGGTTCGTTTTTGGTTGATCATAGTTGATCTGGTTCTTCATGTTGTTGGAGCCTTCTATGATGGCTTCTAAATATGTCGGGGTAAGTATTATTTTCTTCACTGATGGATTGTTTGTCGGAACAAGAGTGGTTCATACAATTCATCTAGACTTTTGATGATAGAAAAGTATTGAAGATCAATTAGAATACTAACATATGTTCAAGTGTGCTGAATCAAAGAATGAATCTATATTGAAGGATGAATATATGAAGAGCATCGAAAGGAACAATAGAAGCATATAAGACGATGATAGAAGATCTGAAGAAAGGTGGTGGTTGGATTAGGAAAGTGTACCTAATTGCTTACCAAGTAACAAAGTGACGAGTAGAGTATCGTATCCACATGGATTGTCATTTCGTTTAAGCCATTCGTGTTACTTATTTGTGAACAAATTAATAATACATTCGTTAAGTGTTTAGAGTTTGCAAAGTTAATCTGTTTGCAATAGAGCAAGTATCCTGTTTGGTTGCTGAATGTTAGCAGCGGTTAGGATTCTTTGAATCCCCCTATTCATTTGCTGGAATTAATTAATAGTCAAGTCGCGTTTAGTTGTTCTAAGTAGACTATCTAAGTGATGAGTTTGTCGGGACGTGGTAACCTAATCGGTTTGTCAAGTTGCACCTGTTGGTAGCACGGTGATCCATACGTGCAAGGTCTTACTCTCGGTTGATTTCGGTTTATCGCTTTGCCTGTTGATTTACACCTGCTGATCACACAATGATCTTTACATGTGGGGTCTTACTCCCTCAGGGCTAATTGAAACATAAACTTAAATTGGAGTTCCAAAATTTTCATAGGTATGGTGGCAAGTGTTCCTAAAGGTTTTTCCATCTATGAATCTTAGGAAAATATAACACACTATCATTCTCGGTAATACTACAAACGGGCAACCCTATCAGCGTTTACCTTTCCAAGGTGTAAGAAGAATAAGTTACTAGGCTGATTTAAGTCGTGAAGTCACTTGTTTCCTTAATTACTAACTAGTTACCTCCTGGTTTTAGCAGATTTTACTCAATTATGTCACCTCCTAAGTACTTACTACCAAGGCCCACTCGCTTTCAATTTCTTTTTCTAGTTACTAATTAATTACTTCATGGTGATACTGATATAAATATCAAGATATAAATATCAATATTAGACTCTGTCGCTACCTATGTGCCTATATCAGGGTTGCACTCAAGAGGAGACAAATTTTACGCACTATAGAAAAACTAAATAGCGAACAGAAAATAACTGAATAAACGTCATTAAATTAAATAAATATCCAAAAAATAAAATATAGGTTCATCTTAGAACCCTAGTTTAAAAATGTTTAGTTACCCATGGTAATTAAAAATAACTTACAAAAGAAATAAAACATACCCCTGAAAAACTTGGAGAGATGAGAGAGAAACTCCTCCAAAAATCTCATAGTGTTCGCCTTCCTTTTTAACTACTTCGTTCTGAACGAGAAATAATGAGTGAGTAATTCGGTATTAATAAGGAGAGTTTCCACCTGAAGTTGGGCCTAAAAATCGAGCTTTTTCTCATTAAAAAGTAGGAAAAATCAATTTTTGGCCTGCAATACACAGTGCTTGGGGAGCACAGCTCTTGCCCTAGGTGCATGAGTGTGTGAAACAACTCATGCCCAAGGCGCATAACATGCCCTAGGCGCATGGTTCATACCCTAGGCGCATGTGACTGCGCTCTAGGCCCTAAATTTCAGTTTTTCAATCCTTTTGGGTGTTTGCTTCCATATAAGATGTTTTGGACCTGGGAACAAAATTTAACCCTCAGTAAAGTCTTATGAGGCCTCTTTAATCTTCACTCTTGATCTTCCCTAGGTCTTCACTAATCTTCAGATTTTCATGCTTTACTGATTTGCATGATTTCTTCGCGAATTACATAAAAAACATCCTAAAATTGCTATGTTTTAGGAAGAATAGAATTACATACTCAAATATAGAAAACATTACAAATGTCCCAAAATCATAGACAATTGTTCTAATACTCCTTTGTTCAGCTGGTAAAACCTCCTGAAATTGACTGAAAAATATGTCAAGAATAATGTAAGATGAACGGATAATTTCCATTAATATTTAAAAATTTAATAAATTATAATCAAAATTTTACAAGCAAACATAATAAATTATACTCACTCGTTAGCATTATAAAAAGAGTAGAAAGACGGGCATGAAAGAGCCCGTCTTTCCGCTATTAAATATAGTTTATTTAATATTTAGATAAATAAAATTATCTTGTAAAATAAAATTAAAGTAAAAATCTTCTAGAAAGTTAAACAATATATAACTTTAATTCACAATTATGTTTTTTTATTTATAAATATCATATTCGGTCAAAACTATAATTATAAAATATCAAATATTTATCCTAAAAAAAATATCAAATCTTTAAATATGTTTTTAGTACTATTATTTACTAAATCACGGTTTATGATTTTTCCTTTAATTTCGTATGGGGTGGATAAAGATGTTTGAAAACCTTATAATATAGTAATTTAATAATTGAAAGGATTTGAATGGTCAATACTATAATAAATATGTTCATATGTAACATAAAATATTGTGTGAGAAAATAAAATCTATAAATAGGTTTCCTGAAACAAAACTTCTCATAAACAATCCATTTCATATAGTTGTTTTGTCCTATGTGATGATGACCAATATATCTTTTAATCAATTTTTTATTCTTCCTTCAACATTTTTGTTATTTCATTTGCCTAGACCTCCTTCAATGATGATGTGTATACATCACCAAATTAATCAAATCGGCGAAGTACCAAATCAATGTATCTACCCATCCTCAAAACAATGTCCATTAGAGAAATTTCTCAAAACAATGGATATACCCATCCTAGATGGTTGTATTAATCAATGAGAGGGTGATAATCAAATACAATCTTCATCATCCCTTGATAAGGGTATCAAGTTCCTCATCTACCCTAATAGCCAGCTGCAAATGCCTTGGTGTGATCCTCTTCACCTTCAAATCTTTACTTGCATTTGCAACCAGTTCAAGAACTTCCACAGTCAAATACTCCAGAATTGATGCCAGATAAGCTGCAGTCGTTGCTCCCACACATCCGTTAACTTGCGTTTAAGTTTTGTTGTGGATCATATGTTCAATTTGTTGTTTAGATGATTTTTAAACTCAAATGTCGTTTTGATCATAAAAAATTAGTGCTATGTTTATTTTGTCTTCACATACACAACTACTTTAACTATTTATTATTGATTTGCTTTTGGTATACTTATTACTGACACATAATAGTCTAATTTACTTTCGCAAGGACAAGGAAAGCTAAACTTCTTGTTGAACTAGCTTATAAGATTGTTTGATAAAGTGACTGTTTGATAAACTAATTTATAACTATTTTTTATATGTTATTTGAAGTAGCGTTTAAGCTTGTAGATTTTTACATTTTGTTCCAATTTTAAGCTTATTGTATTAATTTTTTTTTTTTATCATTCATTAAGTAAAACAACTATCCACTCACTCAAATTAAAACTGCACACAATACTACAAAAAAAAAACACAAATTTTTCTTTGTGCAATATACATCCCTCTTCATCTTATCTATTATCAATTTTTCAAACCGTTAAAGATGCACCATATCTCAATTCTCTGCAATTTTATTATACCTTTAACAAAGAACATACAAAGCTAGTAATAACCTCAGGCCTCAACTCCTATATATCCAAACAAGATAACATATTAATTCAATATGAAGTTTGGGTAAAACACAAACAATTCAATACTCACATGTAGAATTTATTAAAACAAAAATAAGAACATGCAATTTCTCTAATTTTCGTGAAAAAACACTCCCCTTCCAACAGAAAAATAGAAAATGTTTTTAAGCCATTTTATATTTACTAAAGCTAAAATTAAGAAACATGTAAATTTCAGGGTGCCAACAAAACTCTCTCTCTCTCTCTCTCACTCTCTCTCGCTCTCCCTCTCCCTCTCTCTCTCTCTCTCTCATAATCTAAGTCTACGACTTCTAGATTCTTTTTCATCCCACATACCTAACTCTCAATTTTTACAAAACCCATAAAATTTAAATACAGTAAAATAGAAAACTAAAATTGTTGTCCCTCCACTGCATAATAACACACTTCTAGTTCTCCCCTCCTGATCACTAGTGTTTCCTTAAACTTATTCTCCTTTTCTTTCTCTTGTGCTCTTTGTATCTCTCGAATCTACTCTTGCTTTTATCTCTGGAACTCCTCTCTTTTAGCTCACTTCTAGGTAGCCCAACAAATCAACTTGCACTAAAACACTCGAACTTCTCTGACTTTGCTCACTTTCATCTTGCCTTTACCCAACGAATTGCCTTGTTCTAAGATTCTTTGTTTCTTAGAAATTCAAGTCTAAAACCTACACAAACTGATGGAAACTAGATAATAGCAGCTTATGGACAAAAATCTATAATGGTCAAGTATTTACAATAAATTGAGGGTTTTTATAAAGATTACTCGCAAAACAAGTTATAAAGTGATATGGAAAATAACACAATTTTGGCATGTATCAATACTCATTAATTATGATAAAATGATTTTATATATTAAAATCATACAATATGTTCAACTTGTACATAACTATGTTTCATGTGGATGATACCCTAATTTTTAATATTTCAATTTTCTATTGAAGGTTGTAAGGTTAATTAAAAAAAATAATGCATCATAATGATTACCATTTCTTTTATGTTACCACTTTAGCAAGTGTGCTAATGGGATACAACAACACATTCATGTACACAAGAGACTAATAATAATGATTTTAATTTTAAGGAGGGTATATACAATACCATAAGAGCTAAATTCATTTTAGCATATCATGTGCTTTATACCCAAAAAATTAATAAAATTATATTATTTTTAGCAAATCATATATATAAATTGTCATTCAAAAAAAAATTGGCTTTCAAGTTATAGGTAATAGTTTTTCCTCTTAATATAAACATAATACTTTAAGTGTTGCAAATGATTGTTGGTTAGATGAGGTGCCGACATAGTTGGGATGTGACCTCTTGTTTTTTCCTCTTATTTTTTCTTTCTTTTATGTTCTCGTGGTGGTGTTTGGACCTCTTGTTTTGGGTTTGTTTTTGTTTGATTTGTCTTGTTGTTAATGATGGTTGTCATTTGTTGTATGTTGTCCTAACTTCAGTAATTAGTGTCTCTGTTACATTCATTTCTTTATATATATATATATATATATATATATATATATATATATATATATATATATATAATAAATAAAAAAGAGAGATATT
>Ga0315914_1000550_pt1 | contig 48523 bp, 30 predicted proteins | sample MpolenodulesMG_FD_203920 | JGI IMG/M metagenome (GOLD analysis project Ga0315914, IMG submission 203920) | Medicago polymorpha root nodule microbial communities from Los Angeles, California, United States - elongated nodules | ecosystem: Host-associated > Plants > Roots > Nodule | place: USA...
CAAGATCCCTTGGAGGTCAGAGTCATGTACATGAAGGAGTATTTCGAGATGACTGGTCAAACCATCAAAATCAGTGATATTCCTGATGAAATGTATGGTGGTGCTCTGCCTATTGCTAAGAGCAGGAGGTCTAAGAAGAGAGAAATGACAAAAGCAGAATATTTTGAAGATGCACCTGAACAAGTTGCTAAGAAAGCCAAAGTGTCAAAGGCTACTGCTTCTCAATCTAATCCAACTGCATCTGATGTGCTCTCTTTTCAGCAAGAAGCACAAGAGCTAGATGCTTCTGAGGTTCTGTAGAAGAGACCTAGAAGCAAGAAGCAAGTGGACTCTGTTAATATAATTGAGATTGAATCTGGTACTTCATCCCCTAACCAATCCTCAAGCTCATCTGACCTAGATGATGCCACCCTCAGTCTCATCTACAAAATCTTAGCTTCCTCCAAAATTTCACAAAAAGCCACTAAATCAGTCCCTAAAAAGATTGATTTAGTCAACCAACAACCACCAAAATCCACTCAACAAAACAACCCTGAACCATCCTCAATTCAATCCAAAACTCAAACTCAAACTCAAACTCAAACTCAAGAAATGACCATTCCAGAATCTGTTATTGAGACAGTGGTTAAGGAGTCTGTCCTAGATACAAAATCTGAACCTTCTGTGTCAATCCCAGATTCTGAACCTACACAGAACCTACCACTCACTACCACTGACCAACACTCATCATCATCAAACATTCAGATCCTTGAACAACCACCCATAAACCTCCTGGAATCTGAATTCATTGAGACTGAAGTGTTAAAGATCAGTAAGGACATGCAGGATCTGGTGCATCTTAGAAGGGTCCCTACTCTGTCTATTGACTATGAGGATCAATGGGCATCTCTGAAGAACAGGGCTTCTGAATTGCTGAATGTTGTTAGCCATAAATGCATTAGGATCCAAGCTGCTGAATTAAAACGCCACCTAAGAGCTCTGCACTTAACTGCAAAGGCTAAAGCTCCACTTCTGTTTTTAGCAAATGCTCCTTTCTATCCAGAATCAACTATGTGTCTAGGGAAGCAAAAGTGCTCAAGATGCTGAAACAAAAAGTGATGAAACAACAAGAAGATTCTAAGGCCATAGAAGATTTTCTTCTTCAGAGGCAGCTAGCACTTGAAGAAACTATTAAGCAACAAGTTGCACCCATAGAGAAGCAATCTGCAGAATTTGCCAAGTTAATAGCCCTAGTTCATCGACAAAACAAGGAATCCAACCCTTAGAAGCACACCATTTTATTTTTGTTTTGCTTAGTTAATTTCCTTTGTTTTGCTTCTCAACTTGTAACTCTGTACTTCTTTATATATATTTATTTTCAAGTTTATTTAATTTTTTGTCTGTTTATATGTTTTTCTTTACTTCTCTTTAGTTTTTGTTAAAGACAAAAGGGGGAGTAATAGAAGTATTTGATTAAGACTCTAAGCCCAAGCTAAAATGAAATTCTATAACAATTTCATTTTGGAGAATCTTTTCTATCTCAAGTTTTTTTATAATTGTGCGAATAATTATTTTATAAGCTTAAAATGAATTTAATTAACCTGGATAGGACTTAGGGGGAGCTTAAAAAACCTCACCTTAAAGACTATCAGACTTAGGGGGAGTCAGAGCTTACAAACCTCAGACTATGAGCTTACAAACCTCTGAACCCCAAAGTCAGCTTGTTAATTAAGTTAACAACAATTGATCTTTTTAATACTTGTGTTTGTCATTATGAAAAAAGGGGAGATTGTTAGAACAAAGGGTGTTTCGCAAAATCACCTCTTATGTTTTGATGATAACAAGGTATTAAAATTATCAATTGGATATTCTAAACACTTGTTCAAGTGCACAGGATCTTAATCAAAGTACTATTCATAGAGGTTCTGATTGAACAAGTCAAAGAGCAAAGGAATTTATATTGAAGCTTAAAGCGTCTGAAGAATTGCGTCTGAAAAAAATGTGTCTGAAGAAAATGCATCTGAAGAAAGCGCTCCTGAACACACATCATCAGAAGCAAGGTCATCAGAAGCAAGATCATTAGAAGCAAGATTATCAGCAACATCTCATCAGAAGCCACTTCACCAGAAGCTTAACAGAGTTGACAAAGTACAGTGTACGAAGTGTACAACCACTAACTCTGCGCATGCCTCTGCAACCACCATCTCTGCAACTTGTCTCTAAATCAAGACAAGGATAGCAGTAATATTTCTGCAGACATTGTTCCGTCTCAAGAGGAATGGATTTGAAATTGGTTCTTCATAGGACAATTATCAAATCAGGCAAAAGATTAATGGTGAAGAATCAAAGCTTCAAAGCAAGACAAGTTGACGTACCGGCTAGTTCTCAACGTCTCTCAAATCCTGTATAAATAGGGATAAAGACTTGAAGAGAAATAACAACACAACAAGAACATAAGACCAATACTCTCTGAGCTAAAACGCTGCAAGTTATACACATCAACAACTTAGAGAATTCTTACAAAACTTCATATCTTAGAATTCTTAAGTGTCTAGAAAAACAGAGTCTGTTCTGATGCTATTGTTTTGTGAATACCTCTGATTGTATATCAAGTATTCAAAACCTTTTTCAATTCTTTGTAATTGTTAAGAGAAGTCTTTTTCTTGTGTGATTGAGCAAAGAAGTCTCTTTCTTGTGTGATTGAGCAAAGTAGTCTCTTTCTTTTGTGCTTGAGCATAGAAGTCTCTTGGAGTTGTCCTTGAGCATTGAGAAGTCTCTTACTGTGTGTTTGAGCAACTTGTAATCTGATATTACATTTTAGTGGAACTCTCCTTGGAAGTGCAAGGGGGACAGGACTACTTCCAGTTTGTGGAAGGAACCTGTATAATTGCTTGTGTTCTTTCTTTCTCTATTCTCTTACTTTTATCCGCTGCACTAAGACTCCGAACTCAAGTCAGACTCTGAACCATTTCAGACTCTGAATCTGGGAACAATTTTTCAGAACGTTAGAAAGAAAAGTTTTTGAAAACACAATTCAACCCCCCCTTCTTGTGGTTTTTCTCACCTTCAGTATCACACCCCAGTTCAATATTTTGGAGGAGCAGGAGTGGTTCTTGGTAGTGGATTACGGACAAGGAGTTCCTGACACTTAATGGAGAGATGTTAATGTGTCAAGTGTGGGTTAAATTTCCACATTATAAGCAAGAGTAGATGTGAGCAACATATAAGTGAGATTACTCATATACATAATGTCTTAAGACTTTGTAAGAAGATGCGATGTGAATCTCACTTGTGTGATTTCTCTTAGTCTAATGTGATAATACAAACTGATGTAGGCTCCCACGGAAGTTTGAACATCATGATGATTTGTTTTGTTAGTTTTTGTGTTTATTTGGTTGATTTTTTTATCTAAAATTTTTGTTTTGAATGTCGTTCGCTTCCATGCAAAAAAAATTATTCAACCTCTCTATCATTTCAAATTCCTTCACTTTTTTAATGAGTCTAATATTTTGGTAGCATAATTACATATTTTAAATTGAGTGACATTTTTTAATGACTCTTACGAATAAATCACAATCCTTATTTTTTTTTTCTCTTATCATTTCTACGTTGGACGTCAAAGTAAATTTTTAGAAATATATAAGATGACCAATACACCTAACGTCTTAAGGATTTGGATGATGATGTGATGTCAATCACAATTGTGTGGTTTCTCTTAGCCTAATGTCATGATCCAACTCATTGTAGGCTCCCTCATAACTCTGAATATTATGACGAACTGTTCATTAGTTTTAGTATGTCAAATGTTTAATTTTTATTTTAAATTTAAGTTTATGGTTGTCGTTCGCTTTTATGCAATAGTTTTTAATCAATCTCCAATATACCAAATTTTTTTGCCTTTTGTATTTGGTGGAATTTAACCACAAAAGAATATTGATAGATTATGCTAAGTTGACAAAATACATGCTTAGTAGACATCTTTAAATGTTGTTGAATTTTATAATCGAGTCTAATTTTTTGATAAATTAATTGCACAAAATCTTTAACTCCTTCAAAAATTCCATAAAATCAAGTACAACTCACTCCATTCCATATAATCTCATTGACAAAACACACAATTTTTATTTTTTATCAGTATAAATTTCTCTCAATCTCAAATTTCTTTTTCATCTGCTTTCTTTTTCTAATTTACTTTATCTTTTGTCATGAAATAAAGGAAATTATAAATACAAAAGTTTATTATAAAGATTTACCATTGTGAAGTTTGCATATACCAAAAAATAAATTTTAAATTAAACTACTAAAAAACTTATTGTAACATCCCACTCGTCACCTATTATGAAATCTTCTCTTTTTCAAAGCCATGTTAACCAATCTTGTTAATTCTTGCCACCTTAATGTTATGTTAGTGTAACGCCCTAATTTTTTTTATTATGTTATTTGTTTTATTTCTTATAAAAAGTGAGTCTATTTTTTGTTTCTGAAAAGTTTATCTGAACTAATAGTTAGAAAGATATATCCACATTGGATTACAACATTTTTGTTTTCCTTTCTTATACAACAATAATATTAGAATATAAATTAAATCTCATTATTAAACTTAAATATTAAAAAAAAAATAAGATTCACAAGAGGTAGCTAGGACCTTTGTCCCTTACTTAAATCTCCAAAATTAAAAGCACTAGTCCAACTTGTTACAATTAAAATAATTAAAATATTAAGAGTAATGTATTATCCTCCTAACGTCCCATGAATTTATCCCCGCGCGCGTCGAATCCGACATCACACTTGAAAATCATCTTTCATACCTAATATATTGGTGTAAGGGTTAGTCTTCAACATCCATAAAATAAAATCAATAACAAATTAAAAGATCAAATAAGAACATACAATCTTCATCGAGGAATCATGCATAAGATAGTTCTTTTTCTTTTAAAAATATTCATAAGCTCAAAGTATGCTTTAGACACTAAAGAACAACTTTAAGTTGATTGAAAATACATAAAAAAAAAAAAATACTTCCATTAACCAATTCTCAAATCCTTGCTAAACATTACAGCAAGTATTAAATTATAAAACAGGACTAACTACAATTTTGCTACTACATTTTCGTAGCAAATGTGTATGTCCAGAAACAGTAGCAGAACAGAATTACTATACTTAATAAATATGCAGATTGCAGATTGGTAGCTAAAGCTAGGCAGATTTGGAAGCAATTTACATGAGATTTTTCAGCATAAAATTAACACACAAATTTTAGTTTTATGCAAAAACAGGACAACACGTTGTCTCCACATAGTTGACATAAAACAAACTTTAATACAAAAGGAATAAGGCTTAAAAACATCAAACATTATAACACCACAAAGATAATTCTCTACACCACAAGGCTTTAACACCAAAAAGGTAAATAAATACTCCACGCCGCGAAGGTCAATTTCTACGCCACGAAGGCCCTAAACCAAAAAGATTGATTTCAACGCCACGGAGGCCCTAAACCACAAAAGTGGATTTCTACGCCACGGAGGTCTTAACACCTTAAAGATAATTTCCTACGCCACGGAGGCCTTAACACCCCTAAACCACAAAAGTGGATTTCTACGCCACGGAGGCCATAACACACTCCTAAACCACAAAAGTGGATTTCGACGCATGGAGGCCTTAACACCACAAAGATAATTTTCTACGCCACGGAGGCCCTAAACCACAAAAGTGGATTTCTACACCACGGAGGCCTTAACACCCCTAAACCACAAAAGTGGATTTCGACGCCACGGAAGCCTTAACACCACAAAGATAATTTTCTATGCCACGGAGGCCCTAAACCACAAAAGTGGATTTTCAACACCACGGAGGCCTTATCACCACAAAAATAATTTTCTACACCACAAAGAGAAACTTCTATAATTTTCCACTAACATAAAGAAACCTTAGGAGAATAATTAGTCTTAATTTCTTTTATATATATATATATATATATATATATATATGTGTATGTATATGCTATAATATGAGTAATCTGAGATATAATATACTAACGTGATATACATAAGACAATCAAATCACGATAGCTATATGGCTGATTGCACCAAAAGGAGTTTCATTTTCTTTTCTTTTCTTTTAACTATTTTAAAAAAATGCCAAATGATCATTTATTATAGCTAAGGGGAACCAGAGATAGCAAAACAAATGGTACCAGTATATAACATACCAAACTGGCTCAAACACACATCAACTAAACAATTATCGAAGTGAGTACACTTAAAAGGAAAGCGGTGCAGTTTAATACCAACAAGAATACCCTCCATTAGTCTTAAACCACAAAGTAGATATAGGGCTTATACAACTCATGATAAATAAAATTATAGCACTGTAGACAAAACATCAGTTTGATTCAATTTAACCACATACCAAATTCATCAGTTTCACAAACAACATAAAACATAATCGAATACTGAAATAACATTAAAGAATTTATATATTCACTCATCCATTAATTTAGAGTGCATATTGATATTTAATTTAATAATCTATTATATTCATCCACTATTAGAAAAAGCAAAATTAGCGAGGGAAATTAGTGACGGAAAAAATGAAATTCCTCACAAATTCCTTGGTCACAAAATTTAGTGACGGAATTAGAGAGGGATTTCACGTTTTCCCTCACTAAATATCCCTCACTAATTTTTACTTTTTTAGTAGTGATCTATAACATGGTCAAGACAAGAGCCCTTACCTTTACCGTTTTCCTTCCTATGAAGACTTTTGGTTCCACAAACATGAGAGTTATATGAGGGACAAGACAAAAAAATCAGTTTTGGAGGAAGAGAATGGCTTATGATGAAGTGTGATGAGTCCTTGAATGATAAAAACGTGTGAAGAGAAAGACATAATTTGGTTAGCCTCTTTGGGTTAGGGAACTAGGGTTTTAAGAAGTGAAATGGGTACCGGTCATTGTGCTTGGGTCGTGAGTTAATTTTTCTTTTGTTTTATTTTACCACTCATCTAAACTTATTTTCCCAAGATTTAGTAAATTTTACTATCTTAGCCCCTCCTTCTAAAATGCCCCCCTCAAACTATTTTTCCTTAAAATATACACATTAAAATACTATCATATTAGATAATAATTAAATAATAAAATAAACAATTAGAATATTAACACTTTGATAAGTACTAAATCATAATAAATATGCATAAAATTATCACACCAAGGCAAGTACACACAAAATGAGAATTAATCATATTATTACTAATATATACAGATGATTACTTATAAATTATCTAATAGAAATATATCACGATATCCAGAAGAAATTCAAAGTATAAATATACACATTTATCGTTTCTCTAATGTATACAAAATATCATGATATTCACTGCCGCACGAATATACGTTAAATTAGTCAAAATAATATCTATTCATTTCTAAGGTGAACACACACACACAGACACATATAGGAAAATATAGTTAATAAAAATCAGGGATGTTACATCATGATATTCACTGCCGCACAAATATACGTAAAATTAGTCAAAATAATATCTATTCATTTCTAAGGTGAACACCCACACACATAGACACATATAGGAAAATATAGTTAATAAAAATCAGGATGTTACAATTCTTAGGGTTGAAATATACAATGGGTCTCTTGATTTGGAGGTTTTTAGCCAAAACTATTGTTTTCATGTTTCTGAACTGTCATAACTCGCCGGGCGAGCCAAATCTCGTCAGAGTGGGAAATTTGGAACATAAAGCATTGTTTTCAAGATAGGAGCTCGCCATTGCGAGCTTGGTCTCGCTAGGGCGAGTTTGATAGCACAGATACGTGTTGTGGACTCGTTCCGGACAAGCAGTGGTCGTTTTCTGTTCAGTTTTTCATTGGTTTCTTATAAATGTAAATCCCTCCGACTAATGTTCCCTTGTCAATGTTTCAAACCATTTTAATAAAAGGAATAAAGAGCAAGTATTACATTAGATTTGGTGAAACATGGCACATGCAAGAATATTTACGTACAAGTTATGTTGGGTAATATTCTAACCTCTAAGTATTGGGGGAAAAACCATAGAGCCTCGACATAGGTAGTCGAGAACAAGCACGTTAGTATGAAATCTAAGCATGTTGGGCCATGTGTGAACAAGAATGAACTAGTAATGATTCACCGTTATACAAGTAGGTTACGAACTTGTGGTAATCATTCAAGTAAATTTAAGTATAAGCCCTTATGTATATGCAAGACTAATAAGTATAAACATGGCGTGTCTTTCCGTTATCCACGCCAAGGGGGTACGAGAGGTTTACGTTAGGGGGATGGGATACGCTCCGCAAGGTAGGCCCGCACAACATTAAGAGGAGTTCGGTGTTAATCTACGATAGGAATTTCACCGGTTATGTCATGGGATTATATTCCGGGGTTACTCCACTCGGGATTAATTCGTAAAAGGAACCAAAATAATATTTTATGTTACACGCTAACTCTCTAACATGATATGAATAATTTAAGCAACAAGTATATGATATGATTATTCTACGATATGTATAGGTATATGCTAATGCAATAAGTTTATGATAACTCATTGTCGACGATATTAGTTTTCCTCGATCCTCCAGTCAGAATATCTCATGTACATGATATGTTAAAGCCATGATAGTGATTCCGTTATAGTGGTCTTAGTTCTCTTGACCGCCATGGTATGCAGAGCATTTAGCAAAACTAGTAGGTTATGGCATATAGAAACTTATGGCGATCTTAGTTATGTACGATTGTCTAGGTAAGCATGTTTCACATATATATAATCAACCGAATGGTTGTGTTGTAGACACGTGGTGACCATAGGTTTCCCTGAGGTTGCCCATAGCCTAGGATAAGGTAGAACTCACTGAGACATTATGTCTCATCCCAATCCTTATTTTTTTTCTTCAGATCATCAGGTTGATTTAGTAAGATGTAGCCGACAAGTGGCTGAATGGATAAATTAGCAAGTGCTCGTTCGTACCGGTTGCAGGAGTTTCCTATGGTTTCAAGTGTGTATATGCCATGTATCAGATATGTAGTGTTGTATTATTAGATGTACGAACGTGAATTGTTGTATATATTATTCATTCGAAGATTTTATGTTGTAAATTTTAATGAATCCAGTACTAAGATAATGCACATGCTAAACTTTCTAGATACGTTTAGTATGGGCGTTACATTTGGTATCAGAGCAGGTCGATTCAGATCGTGCCATGGTTCATTAGATTTCAACTAAAGTAGTGGGGCCATTGGGTTCCGGATGATTGTTCTAAATGTTGTTGCTAGCTGAGCTTGATCAACTCAATCTAGCACGCGACAGTTAGAATGAATGTCTGATAGCTGAATAGGACCTAGGAGGAACGAAATTAATGATATTAGTGCAGAAGAAGAGAAAGAAGTAGATGAATGCTTAAAGGATCTTGATACCTTGAAGGAAATTTCTCCTCATACAGAAAAAGTTAAATAGTTGAAAGATGAATCAAAAGCCGAGGAGACAAAGCTTGAGATGAAAGTCTTACCATCTCACTTGAAGTATGTGTTTCTTGAATGTCATTAAAAGCAGCTATCTATCAAGCAAAGAAGAGAAGAAGTTGATTCAAATTCTCAATGAAAACAAGGACGCAATAGGGTGGACATTATCCGACTTGAAAAGGATAAGTTCGTCGTATTGTATACATAAAATCATGATGGAAGACAACTTCAAGCCAGTGGCACAACCTCAACGCCGCTTAAATCCAACAATGAAAGAAGTGGTAAGAAAAGAAGTAGTGAAGTTACTTGAAGTCGGGATAATTTATCCCATTTTGGATAGCGCTTGGTTGAGTCCGGTTCAAGTTTTTCCTAAGAAAGGTGGCATGACGGTGATAAGAAACGACAAGAATGAATTAATTCCAACAAGTTTTTCCTAACCCTACCATTTTCCTTGAGAAAAACGAATTTTGGAAAATTTCACATTCTTGAACATTTTCAAATAAATTTCAATTCGATTCATCAAAATCAATCTTAATCCAATCCATTTGATGTTCCAGTAGGTTTAGAAGTGAAAACAACAATCAAACACATCAAAGAAACATTTAGGAAAGTCCAGAACGACCCTCAATTTCCCAAAACACCCAAAACCATGGGTGTTGCACTGAGAAACTCGCCATGGGAAGCTTCAGCTCGCCTAGCGAGTTGCACCAGACAGGTCCACCCAGATTTTGAGTTTCCTTTCGGAAACCCATCCAATTTTTCACGCAAAACCCCAATTTTGATCCCCTTTGAGCCAAATTCATCCCCCAAACTTTGTTATTCAAAAGGCAATCAAAACACTTACAAACATGGAATCTTAACCTCATTTCATATCAAAATCATCATCAAATTCATTTTTCACCAAAAACTCATATTTTCTCATTAACTTCACAAACAACAACAACAATTCAAATCCAACAACATACAAATATATATAATCATTTATCAAGTGAATTTAGACATGTTTCAACAATAATCACTCACCAATTCATGGTTTACACTTAATTGAGCAAACATCACCAAAACAACTTATCACAAACATCAACTATGAACTTGAACACATAAACACATCAATTCCATAAAATTTAACATACCCATAACTACACAAAAATTAGGAGCACGAAATTCAACATAAAAAATCACAAAAGTCATAATTCACACAAAAGCACTTATGACCCAAAAGTAAAAAGATGAGATTATAGCTTATTTGATGAAAAGAATTTATCCCCCGTACCTCAAATCTTCACAATCACTATCTATGGCTTCACTCTCCCCTTTAGCCTCCAATCTCTAACTTCCCTCTTCCTCTTCTTCTCTTTATTCTTCCCACTTTCTCTCTCTTTAGCCTCCCTTTGGTTATGAGATGAAAATGTTCTAACCCTAATTTCTCTTCATGAGTTAAATGTATATACTACTCTCCAATGGGCTAGGTTTCTAATATTCACAATGGGCCTCAAACTTTTACTAACAAATTCTCAAAAGTTACTAATCATTAATCCGCTAAACACCGAATAATTATTGTCTCTAAATAATTACCCCAACTCACTAGTAACTTAGTAAAACTAACTACTCTCACTAAAACATAAAAAATAATCTTATGAATAAAATGACTAATTTACTTTTACTCGCCAAATAACCAAATTACCCCTTAGTCTAAAAATAACGAAAACACTCTTCTAGGCCAAAAATCAACTAATTCCAAATCAAATACACACAAAAACAAATAAGCACATCTAATAAATTAATAAAAAAATAATTCTAGCTAAAAGCAAGTTGTTACATTATGTGCTCGGTATGAGCAAGAAGGGGGCACTTGTGTGTTGAGAGGGGTGATGGGTCAGTTTGGTGGCACACTATAAGAAGTATTAGAGAGGGTGTGGATCAGGTGGATGGTGGGTGGTTGAGATATAATATTAGTCAGAAGCTAGGTAATAGGGATTTTACTCTGTTTTGGGTAGATTCTTGGTTGGATAGTATGGCCCTGAAAGGTAGTTATAGAAGATTATATGAGTTGGTAGACAATAAATTGGTGATTGTAAAGAATAGGTTTTCTATTGGGAGGGGAATGAATGGTAAGGCGTGGAAGTTAGGAGGCTATTTTCCGGGGAGGATGAGTTGCTAATAGAGTGTGTGGGACGACTAAATTTAGTGGTTTTGCAGGTTGGTTCACCTGATCAATGGATTTGGCATTTGCACGTTGTTATTCAGTTAGCAGCGCTTACAACAATTTGACAGATGTGGACATCATTCAACACCAAAATCCTCATCAATTTGTATGGTTAAAGGTTGTTCCTCCAAAGGTCTCTATTTTTTCTTGGAGGCTTCTGTGCAATATAGTCTTGACAAGGGATAATTTATTGCAAAGGAGAGTCATTTCCGCTAGTGAGCAAGGGTGCACGACGAATTGTTGTGTGAATGAGGATATGGACCATCTTTTTGTTAAATGTGATTTTTATGGCAGGCTATGGTATTTTATTTCTAGCTGGCTTGGTTTCTGTACTACTTATAATGGCAAGGTTCTGGAGCACATTTATCAGTTTGGTAGTTTAGGAGGTTTTTCGTATAAGGTTCAAAGCTTCCTAAATGTTATTTGGCTTCCTAAAGGTTCAAATCCTATCTTCTGTTAATTAACTCCAGTTGCCTAGCTTGTTTTGTTTGCTCTTCTTTTCTTTCAGATATTGTGTAGTACTTTGTGTCTTTGTCAAGCTTTTTTCGGTACAACTTGTGTTGAGATTGCTTGATTTAGTTTTTTAATATATCCTCGATTTCTTTTGGCCTTTTCAAAGAAATGAAACAAATTTTTTTTTTTATGGATTTTATTTTATTTTGTTGATTTTATATGAATGTGACCTAATAATTTTGATCTGAATATGTGCACATGAAAGACTTTCTCGAATTTGTCTTCCTCCCCTCCCTTGTAACAAACCAAACAATTTATTTAGATATCTAAATCAATTTAGTTTAATCACTATCTTTAAAAATAAAATCACTATATACAAAATTATTATACGAGCTAGTTTGTAACTTTGTGAGTGTTTTATTCCGTTAGTATAAAGAAAATTATAGGCATATTCTAGTTATTGTTTTAGGGGAATAGCCATACTTACTTGGATGAAATAATAAAATAAAAAATAAAAAAGATTAAAATGGCGTGTTCTGGTGTGGAACATGATTCGACATAAAAGTTGTTATCAGATCAAATAAACTAACTTAAGGAACTAACTCTACACTTATTAGCGAAGAAGTTGAACATATATTTTCCTCATAAATCTTTCAAACCAACTTATCACATATAGTTTGTTTACTATACATTATCTTAAAGGGTCATGCTAACTTATGTCTTATAACACATGTTAAAAATCCCATTAATAACAAGTATTTATTATGAAAAATTGATTTTTAATTTCTTGAGAAATAAATAGACGCAATTTCCAATGCATAATTTCTATTTTATGTATCTAATGCACAAGTTAACATTTCCTTATCTTAAACTTTTTTTTTTTAAAGAACTATATATTATCTTAAACTTAAATTACACTATGCTTGAATGATAATTGTTCTTGTTACGCCAATATCTGTCCAATTAGAAATACTGGTTGGATGATGAATTGTAATTTGTAGTTGAAAGTTTACTATATAGTTTAGCTAATCATTCTCTCGTTTATATACAACCACTTATTTAATCAACAACAGGTTAGAGGGCTAGATTCCAGCAACAATCCATTAATGAAGCTAAAAAAACAAGCAGCAGAATTTGCTCCCTCCAACACCAGCAACAATTCATATAATTTAGATACTACATTAATCCAATTATATCGATGCCAATTAAGCTGTAACCAATAACACACATCATTAATTAATCAACACCTTATAAAGTTTCAAATATTTTTACAACATGTAATATTTTTACATAGACACACGACACATGTTTATTAATAAACACCTATATGCTCGAGTTTCTATGTGGGGACCAAATATTAGATCGATGTCCATAGGTAGAGAGTAGACACGTCTATGGATTGGAGTTCCATTATTGAGTATCTCTATGGCAAATAATGCATTACAGAACCATATGCTTTGTAGCATGCTAGCTACTAACTTCATTATTAAAGCAAACTATAGTACTTGACTAATAATTATACTAGAACACCAGTTGTTGTTTGGTTTAAAAGAATATTTTATCATGGGAAATGGGAGGCTTTTGTGAAAATCCAAATCAGATGCATTCCTGATATTAAATTGTATTTGCTGTCGTGGTTATAATTATGCTGCAAACTTTTATATTGCGATAAAATGCAAAAAAAATTATGGTCGATGTGATTGAAATTGCTTGTTAGTATATATTATGTGGGAAGCTTTTGTGAAAATCCAAATCAGATGCATTCATGATATTAAATTGCATTTGCTGTCGTGGTTATGATTATGCTGCAAACTTTTATATTGCGATAAAATGCAAAAAAAATTATGGTCGATGTGATCGAAATTGCTTGTTAGTATATATTATGTCAGTAAAAGTTCCACATTGAATAAAATTAAAGTAAATGTTAAACATCATATAAGAGAAGAGATTTATATACAAAATGTCTTAAGGTTTATGACGAAAATGTTATGTTTGAATCATTTGTATGATTGATCGTAATTCCAATGTAATTATTAACATATTTCCCTCAACAATGCTGAATTGGCCCAATACTTGTGCTATATCCAATTTACTACTTGTAAGTTTGGATTGACGTCGTATTTGGACAAACTCGCGTTGAAAACCACGGCAACGCAGAAGCTTGATATACTAGCTTTAGAATTTTCAGGGCAACCGTGCATTGGGACGTAGTATTGGATTGACAAACGCTTATCAAAACACAGGCTACATTAATTTCTTACAAACTACACTTCTTTAGAATTATCCTTCCAAGTGGAATCATGGTTTGGTCTCCTACTACTATCCAAATGAACCATACCCCAAAGGTTGATGGGTTACAAACTATACCTCTTTTTAATGAAAGACCTTTTTCTTCATTATATTGAGGGGTTACAATGTGTATTTTAATCAACAATCACACACTAAAGGTCCACTTATTTTCATTTTGCCAGTTCTAATTTCAGGTGTACGTGCTTTATAACAAAAAGGACACAACCGAAAGCCTTACAAAAATCATGAATGATTGATACATACATGAGTGAAAATTGTCCAATTTAGGCATGATAAAAAGTGAAGAGAGGGTTCAGTCCATGTATTATAGGGTGTGCCTACTTTCTACCAATAATTGGGTCCTTCTAAGAGTTTGGCTTAGTTTATTTCAGTTTAAGACACCAATGATGAACCCTGAATCTAATGGTAACCTACCTTTACACGTATGAAATTGAAGGGTCAGGGTTCCAAAGGCTTTGAAAAAAAGAAGCATGTTATATAATTTGGTGCCCCCATTAAGAATCCTTGTGACTTCTTTTAGTGGATTCCAACTCCTCTTTCAACCATTTATAAGATTCACCAATTAGTGGATTTCCCTTTCACAGACCTAACCATTTGAAAAAAATACTAACCATTAACTTAGAAGTTATAGATCTCTTGTATAGTATTAAAAAATTTACTATTTCTAGATACCACTTTGATGATATTTTTAATTTTTTTTTTATCGAGTTTGGGTTTGTCAAATCAAATCAGGGTGCCCAATGGTTTAGGACAATATCACTTTGTAAGCACTTAATTAAAGACTCTTTGTATAGGTTCAATATCCTAATTAAAAGAGATGTGGCTTTTAATTTTTTAATTGTTAATTGTAGGGATGTTAGGAATAAGGAATCAAGATCAACCTAAGTGCTTCTTTTAATTAATTAGTTACTTTATTGTACCAAATCTCAATTGATCTTTATTAGGATCTGCCTTAAATCTAAAATTATTTTTATAATATTAATTTATGTATTAGATTTAGGCTCTACATGTTAGTCCTATTAAACCATATATTAAAATTAATCCTTGTGCCCATTGTTTTTCCCATCTTTGTCCGACAAAAGGGTGAATATAGATGCCCCTGTATGCAGGTTGGGAGGTAAAGGACCAAGGATATTTATGTACTTTGAAATTGGAACTATAATAATTGTAGTGTATATGATCTCTGTTTTTACTACCCTATGTTTGGTAATTGTGTGACCATCTTATTTAAGGATCAATCTTGACCATAGTCCTTAAGGCATAAGGGTTGTTGGCTTTAATGGAAATGATTTCAAGGACTTTATGATTCAATAGTGACAGTGTGACAGTTACATTATAGTGTAGGGACATCATTTTTTTTCATATAAAAAATAAATTAGGTGGCTTAAGTCCCAAAAATTTATAAGGATTTGAGAAAGTATAGCAACAAATTCCTCCGATCGACCGCATAATTTGAATCATGGTCTTATGGGATCTAAATTGAGTCTTTACTAATATGTCGACTTACATAAAACATACACAAACAACTGTATAGTCTTGTGAGTTTGAATCTAGGTGAATGTGTTTAACCTAATAATATTGATGTAGTCAATTGTGCTAGACCTTACGGACGGCACTAACATCATATCTTAATTTGGACTGTTTAGGGTTTTCAATTTCATAGGTTGTTATATTAGTAATGTAATTTTGTTAAAAACAAATAGTAATGTAATTAAAATGCATAATCCGCGTAAGGAAAATGTGACCAACTAACAAGAGATGAATAATTGATTAGAAGGAGCAATCAAAGGTTTCCGGCCACTTGTAGAATATGTATGCCCCCACCTAAAGTTTGAATTTATACCTTTGGAACAATTATTCCATATGTTAATTGAGAAAGACGTAAGGCAAAGCATGATCATTGATTGTTAAAAAACTTTCTATATAAACACAACGTGCATTTGTCTCAAATGAATTTTGTGGCTGTTACAACACATGATGATGGTGACAAACTTATGACTTATTTGTCATTTTTCTCACAAGAAATCCACCCAACCATGATAGTCATAACAAACTATAAGAACAAAATGTGAATGAACAAATAGATGGATACTCAATTCACGATTCCGTTTAGAATCTATTGATTGAAATGTGAGTCAAGAAGTCTCATATTTAATGTCTTATGATTCTGAGTAAAGAACTGAAGATATATGATTTTCAAACCACTCGGGTAGTTGTTCTTATAGTCCAATATAACGATTCTTAGATTTGTTATGCTCGCCTCCATATTTAACCTGACTGTTAGAGCCAAATGTGAGCCAAATGTAAGTAAAGAAGTTTCCATAGAGTCAAATAACGGTACAAGTGTTTATGAGTGGAAAAATGTATACTTAAGGACAAAGATTTTAGATGAATTTATGATTGTCTCAAACTTTGAGGAAAACATTGTTAGCGTCAACTGTAAGTTAAGAAGTTTTATATTGAATAAAAATGTGAATATCAAACAATATATAGTTACGTGAAACGAGCATGTAATCAATGTCTTAATCTTTTGGATGAAAAACCCACAATATCTTAATCCCTTGATGTTTTAGGCTCCCCTCACTTTCCAAATTGTTTGAACAATTGTTTTACATGGAGATTCGATAATCTTTGATCATGTTACGGATTATAAAATTAAGACTAAATTTCCACGTAAACTAATGTTTGAATCTCAACGGAGAAAAAAAAAAGTATTCACATTTTGTGCTTATAAATAAAATTACCTCAATCACACAAATTCTATATGGAAAAAATATATACTAAAATGATCATAAAATATAGTATCAAAATTATTGGGCCAATCATAGACAACCATTCCATATTGAAGGAGTAATGTTGGAGACCCACCTTGAATGATATGGCCAAAATCATTTATTCTCGTATTTGTAAAACAAATAGTTTCACTCATGAAAAAATCATGCAGAAAAATTTAGTGTTTCCAACTCAATTAGGCCACTCAAATAATTTGTATGAGTGTGCTAGGAAATGGTATGTCCTCTTAAAAAGACAAAGTTGCCAATTATTAAAGCACCCTACCATATTTCTTTTTGGGATAATTCCAAATGTGAACACACGCGTGCACTTCTAAACCAGTGAGTTCCATTTTAACCAACATGACATGAGAAAGAGTATCTTGACAACTGTCAATATATACAGCTGTTCCTACTTCTTCTATGAAATATTTATCTGGCCCTAATTGTGGATATTAGGGTAAAGACACCAAGTTCAAGATTTCATATAGTTTTGATTTTGTATTCTTTATTAAATATTGAAAGAGAAATTATAAATAATATTGTATTTTGCTAATTAACTTTATTAAATATTGATGTATTCAACATTGTTCAAAATTAAGATATTGACTTGAGAGTTATGATTATATAGTACTTCTTTCGGTTCTATTTATAAGAAAAAAATTTGACTTTTCAGATTTACTGAATAATTGATGTATTCAGTCTAAAATATAGACCATGTACATCAAATATTCAATGAATGTAAATAGTCAATTGTTTCTTATAAATAAGATTGAAGGTATTATAAATTATAGGGTATATAATTGGATATTTTTGTTGTTGTTGATATTAATGAAAATTGAAAGTGATATTTATTTTGAGATAAAATTTCTTTTTGCAAATGTGTGTGACATTTATATTTTGATTTTTTTTTTTTGGAGCTTAAGGAAAGCGAGAAATAATGTGATCTTTCATGGGCATGATATTAACTACAAACAACCCGGCAACTTGAGCAATGTGCGACTAGAAACAAACTACAACCAACTTCAACACCCATCCTCACGCTTAGTGTGGGTCTGGGTCCGATTTCCACGTTGCAATAATTAACCCGACTCTGATATCACGTAAAATGGACGTGAATCTCATCCCATAAGTTAGCTCAAAGAAACCTAAGCAATGTAAGATTAGAAACAAATTACAAACAACTTCAACAAACTTGCTTAAAAGTACAAACGAAATGTTAACCCAAAATTAAAAGAATTTAAACTTGAAGGGATTTACTCAACTAGAGATTCTAGTCAAATGAAAGCATTACTCCCCAAGAATACAATTAAGAGGGGGTAACACAATACATATAAGACTAACCACTTGCTCTACCTAAAAATCACCTGCAGGCTACAGGCTTTATATGTTCCAAACCACATGTAGAAGGTTTTTGTGTATCTTCAGATTTCTTAATGTCTTAACCTTTACTTAATTTTGTCAAAACACCTACTCTTAATTGGATGGTAGACCAATTAAGCTGGATTTTTTATATGAAAGAACCGATCGAGAACACTGATATCCACAAGTTTTTTCTCCATTTATGAAATTTATATATGTCATATGGAGTTGGTCACTTACACCAATAAACGTGCTTAAATAATTTATACCAAAATCGAGGTCAAATTTATTACTAAAATTAACAAAAATAGTTAGTTTACAAGAACAAGAAAAAGAATTTATAGTTTACATCCAAATTGATCAACTAGCATTCCTTCATTGTGGGGCGTGGTCTAGGTAATAGTATCAGTGCAATGCTTAAATAATGCAATGCTAACCTTTTTTTCACAAATCAATGCTAACATGCTAACTTAAACACATGAAAGAGGAAATTCGCTTATATAATACTCCTCTTTTCACTCCTAATTTTCATCAAGGGCATTATTAGTTTTTGGTGTTAACTCTATGATTATTTGGAGGAAGAAACTCTGGTGATCTAAAGTTCACGAGATAGGTAAAATGTGATAAAAAAATTGTTCTACCTAAGAATAGAATTTGAGTTTTTCATAACAATTCATCATTTGATAAATCTCATCAATAGCGGATCTTAAGTTATTTTCTTTGGGATGCAAAATTTTTATGGAATAATAGTAAACTGTAATTTCAAGAAATTGTCAAAAAAAAATTTAGTCAAGAAATTGTCAAAAGTATTAATTGGCCTAGTGGTTTATTTTGCTTGAATGGTAAAAGTGTCGAACACGTGACTTATGGTACATTGACAAAGCGCCTTTTCACTGCAAGAACCGAAAGTCAATAGTTATGTTTCATCTAATATGTTAATATAGAATACCCAGGGTGTTATGGAAGTTCATTAACTTCTTATAATTTAGATTAGAGTGATTCTTGTTTAATTAATTTTATCAATAATGAATTCTCATGTCTATTTATTTTTATGGAAGATCGTGCATTCTTGTTTCTAGACTCATTATGTACTCATATTGCACTCATGATTGTATAGATTACCTTTTCAAAGTTGAAGTTTTTTGACAGAGCTTTTCAAGTTGAAATTGGCAATTTTTCATTTTGAGTATTACATTTGCCACACGTACATTAAGTACAATAGAGAGTAAGAAAGTTATAATGTCTCATATTACAAATGAGGTATAAAACATCTGTCTTTCACTATCCGCATGCGCATGCAAACGTGTGAAAGATCATGAATAGAATTATACATAGAAACAAGAAAAGGAAAAAAAGAAAAAGAGAATCTATTTGGACTTTCTCGTCCCTAAAAATTAAAATTATGGAACAATAAAATGTACTATTTTCCTATTTTCAAACAAGGGATGCCATTTGAACTACCCCTTGACCAAATTCTTGGGTCGGTGTCAAATCCCTAAACTCATTTATAGATTCCTAGCTCTACAACTTGTGAGAACGAGAACTTGTTCTTTTCCAATCCACCAAATGCCGCAAAAATTGTCCAACCTATATACAAAATTTAAATGAAAATTACATCTTTGATTTTATATAATTTTATATGAAGATATAAATAATGATTAATGCTTGAATTTCTTACCTCAGATGGATCTTGCAAAGTGTAAGAAGCATTAGTTTCTTTTGAAATTTTAGAAACAAGAATGCCACACCCTTGGCCCCTATTGCGTAAAACCTATATTATTCATATCCAAATTGACAAGTTAGCATAGCATAATAATAAGAATAAAAATACAAATAATAATAAAAATCGTAATATATGTGGAATATCATAGAACAAAAATTTAAAAAAATTAACAAGGTGACAGCATTTTACCTTAAAAGCATCTTCATCGGTTCGATCGTCACCAATATAGATTGGAAATACTTCTTTAGAATTTGCAAAACCTAGAAATTAAAAAATAAAATTAATTAGGACTTAGGACATCATCTCATGAAATATTTGTATCAATTAATGAATGGAATTAATTCTCAAAGAAAGACTATATACTGTTGCATGAAAAACTTACCAAGTGACTCTAGCAAAAATTCAAGAGCCCTTCCTTTGTCCCATTTAATAGTTGGTCGAATTTCCAACACTTTTCTCCCTTGTGTTAGCTTTAGTTTTGGGTAATCATTCATCACTAAGCTTACTTGTTCAGCCAATGGTGCCCAACTCTAAATAAAACAAAATGAACCCATGTTTTAGAAACTTTGATATGATAATTAAAAGTTAATTAAATAATAAAGTATATACCCATCATCATTAACGTGTTTTATGCGTGTTCACTACGTGTGTTTACTTCCTAAGTATAGAAATACTTTAAATTAAATTTTGTAGAAATTTTGTGTTGACCATTGTTACCTTTTCGTCAACGTTGCGAAAATGCACAGACAAACAAAATTTGTTATTTTCCACCATAGCCCCTGGAACACACTTTGTTTTCTCCACCAAGATCTTATAAACCTGACCAAAATATTAAAAAAATAAATAAATAAATTAGGCACAGTTAAAATCCCATACCTAATGGGAATGGTGTAACTAAAATTTTTTGGTGGTAATAATTAATTAAAAGCTACGAACCTCATTGATCATGGGCAAGAATTCACTAGCAGGCTGTAAAAGTACCCCATCATTATTACCCTGAAATAATAATAGATGAAATTAGTTAGAAAAACAACAAAATATAATAATCTCCGTCGCAATAATTTGGATAGAGAAATTATTTCTCACTTTTTTAGTGCTTCTCCTATTTGTTGGACCCTTAATATCCATCCCATGGCTTCCAGCATAGTATAATTCAGCCAACCTTACAAAGCTAAATAGCTACAACACAAAATTATAAAGAAAATCCATATTAATTATATACAAATAAAAAAAAATACTAAAAATGATGAAATTATTTTATTAAAAAAATGTACCTTGTCTAAGCATCTTCCACTAACAATGGCAGTGGGAAAATGTCTTGCTATGTTCTTCAATGTCACTCTCATCTAAATCAATTAAAATAAAATAAAATTAATTATATTTTATTAATTTTTTAATATAAAACCAGAATCAAACGTTAGTGAAAAAAAGATAAACCTTTTTGCTCATGTAGGCTTTATCTGGATCTGCTACAATTGGGGAGAGAGTTCCATCATAGTCAAGAAAAACTACAATTTGTTTCCCATTTGTATTGTACATTATTTGATTGAACATGTGCAACGCAGAAGGATGGAAAAGCTGCAAATTCAAGTTTAGAAAAGACAATATAGTCAAATCACTATAACCAACCGTAAGTCTTCGTCAGTCACATTTGTCTGCCCTATAATACAGACAAATGCGACCGACACAATTTAGAATCATAACTCGTCAAACAAACTTTTTTTTGTGTGTGTAAGTAATAAGGCTTACAGTCCAATGAGTTTGGTCACGATTTTCTGATTCGTGTCTGGTTCGAGTAGGAGACGAAGCTCTCATGGAATCGATCCACGCGTTAACTTTAGTTGCTCCTTTGTGATCATTATCATCTTCCAAAGGCTTAATGAGATTGTTTTTGTGCTGGCCTAAAAGCCCACCAAACAAAGCCATTAATTCAGGCACTGATCTTCTTGGTAAAACATTAGAGTTTGAAATCGACATTGCTAACTCAATCAACCTCTCATTCACAATCACACGTGACTTTCCCAACATATTCTGGTTAGTCATTGTTATGAGAAATTGAGAATAAGAAAAAAGAGAGAGGGAAAGACAGAGAAGAGAAGAACAGAGAGATGGGTGTGTTATGTTTTGGTGGCTTATTTCTCTATGCTTAACGTGGGTTTTATAGGGGAAGAAAGTTTTTGAAGAAAAGGAAAAGGCAAAATAAAACAAAAGAAAAAAGAATAGGAAAAAAAATTAAAGAAAATAAAAAAGAATCAGAGTTGCTTTTCACTCGTTGGTTGGTTTTATTAACGATTTAGTTTTCGGTATCTCTAGTCAATTTATAACTTCCGTTACACGGCATAAACCGACGAAAATACCACTTCTTTTTCTATTTATTCTGTCTTTGTACTTTACACGAACTAAAATTGGAGGAGGGGCCACATAATAAATCTCACAAGAAGCTTCTTTCTAGATTTCCAATTTTTTTTCATGTATTGAAATAGTTTTGGTATTTACAATTAGGAAGAATTTTTACACTCAAGGATTGTTTTCTTTTTAGAGTTCCATATTGAATGATGAGTTATCGTCTGGGTCAGTTTGTTTTGTAAGGTTGAGTAAGACACAATAAAGAATCTAAATTGGTATATGAGTCTATAAAAGATTGATTGATTCTTCCAAGGACGTATCCGAGGAATATCGGGTTCGATTCCCAGGGGAAACAACGCTTGGCCAGTGCGCATGTCTCTACGCACGAGACGGATTAGTCGTCCACCATTGGTGGATCAGAAACCGGTGCGAAAGCCAAAAAAAGATTTATTGATTCATCTACTATTAGATTATCATTATAAAACTATTTTGGCCAACACTCTTGTTCTCCGATCCTCAATGTAAATGTCTAGTTACTTTAATGGAATATTCTCTTTTCAACGCTATTTTTTAATTCATAAAACTTGAAATCGAGATTTTGTTTGAAGAATTGTAGTTTAGTTTAGTTCTACTCGAATCAACGTAACACCAATATTGAAGAATTTTGTAGTTTAATTCAGTTTACACTATAATGGATTCATCAATATTGATATTACGCTGATCCGAGTAGAACTAAACTGAACTACAATTTTTCAATTAGAAAGATTCTTCAATTTCTACTCGGATCAGCGTAACACTAATATTGAAGAATCCATTATGATATTTTTTAATTTGTAAAGAATGGAAATGAGGATTTGATACTTTTAGTTTGTTGAATTATTCCTTGAGTTTGTTCAATTAGTCTTAACCACTAACCTATTAGAAGGAGAAAATTAAAGCTATATGAACAGGATTTATTCAGATTCCTCAAAATATTAGACCAAATCAGCATTTACCATTTTATAGTTATTTACATGTGATATTCGTGTAAATTTATTTTATTGAATTGTCAGACGAATCTACTCCATATACATTTCTTTTCTACATAAATAGATTAAATTCTAGATAAAAGTAATCATACTTCAATCCAATTATCTTAGCCAGATTCTACCTAGCTATCTAAAAAAATTAGATGGAGAACAAGAATATGAAGTTTCTAAATTACTAAATTGGAAATAAGGGTTTTCCTTGTGGTTTTAGTTAATCGAAGGAACAACCGTAACAGAAGCACAAAATCTTGTTAAACTAGCTTCTGGAATAAGGAAAGACCACGTATGTTAACCAACTATAATAATTTATATTGTCGTGAACTTCATATGTGCGAGAATTGCCAGCCACATATATAATTTATATTTCCTATGAACATGTATATGTTGGCATATCTTATTTAATATAGTTTGGTATATATAATTTAGACTTTTGGGTATCCTTGTTTTTGAGCTACTATTTTATAGTAAAATTCAAACTCATTTAATATGATATTAGAGTCCGACATGATGACAACGAGGAAATCGGACCCATAACACATCATAGTAGATAATAGAGTTGTTTTCTCAGGACTTACATTGTCGTGTTCCGAATTGTTCGATGTATATATACTTTTGGGCACATTCACCTTACGACCTAACTTTTAAAGTGAGGTCGAAAACTATTAAACAACATTGAGGTTTTTAAAACAAATTCAAGATATGAGATGGGAGTCGATGTCGAGTATTCTTACATTTGATGAAAAAAATAAACGTAAACAATATATATGTAAGAAGAATCATATACCTAATATCTTAATCTAATGTTAATGTTTTTAGTTCAATATGGTCGATGATTCACTCAGCATTTTCGTTTTCGACTCTCCAAAAGTCTCAACAATGAGTTGTAACAACAAACTCAGCTGCATCAAGTGCACTTATTTTATTGATAAACATGTTAGCCAGTTTTTGGCTATGTTAGTTTTAATAATTTGAACTCCTGACCCACAAAATAACTCTTCTAGTGTCCTTTAGCTCACGACCAAGTTATATGCTTATAACCCATCACTTGCATTTGATCACTGCTTCTCACATTTTCATTAATTGTATTGCGATATCTCGCGGTATTATTTAGTGTGTGTGAGTTTTACGTTAGATGTGTTATAGTGACTGCTGCGGCAACTTCAATTAAAAATATTTACAATTTTTTTTGAGAGAGAACTATGAACCTGGCTATAATGTGAACATAAATCAACATCCAATTGCACAGTTAATTGATTGATGGACTGACAACGTTAGAAGCTCAGATTATAGTAGTTTGATTTTTAATATTTTACTTTTGTTTTTTAGTATATAGTTTGTTATATAAAATACTGAAAAGACATAAAAAAGAAACTTCTTTTAGAATTTTCTATTATTTAAAGGAACATACCACAATTATCATGCTTCACATACATTTATTTATTGTCTCTTTTACTTTTCCATTCTCTTCCAAAGCTTTTCTAAACTTTTACCAAGATTTAAAAAATTCCAAATTGTTTAGAACCTGGATTTGTTTTAAGGTAGTTGAATTCATAATTACAAAAGTATTATTTTTCGTACGTTTTAGATATTGCCATAATTTGTAACATAGGTACTAAGAAACAGAATCTTAATAACCACGAGCTACATACATTGACCAATTCATCTATAGCCCCTTGTATATTAGATTCATTGAAACAAAAACAAGCAGCATAACTTGTATACATAAAGCTTCAAAACCAGGGGCAGAAATTATTATTACTTTTGCCTCTTTTATTTGTTTTCTTTCACTCATTCTATGTCGTCTTCCATCGAGTATACATATATTTATGCTAATATTGCTAATTGATATGTACCATTCTTCTAATACTTTTCATTTTTGTATGTAAATCCAAAATTTAGTTGTTATTTGCTTCACAAGACCAATAAAACTTTCTATTACGTGCCAGAGATGTATTATCCCTCCAGATTTAATTTTAAACAAATAAATTATCAACATACTAGATTTGTTAGGATATATCATTGTTAGTTAAAAGCTAGTTATTTGAGGTTACCTGTTTTACAAGTAAATGACGACAGAACATCTTACGTTATTCTTAACATGTTTTTCAGTCAATTTCAGTAGGTTTTACATCCAAAATAGAGGAGTATTAGAGCAATTGTTTATGATTTCAGAACATTTGTAATGTTTGAGAAGCCAAAAGTACTCACTTGAACAAGTATACTTCCCTTGTTGTGTCGGTTGCCAAGTCCACTCATCATTTAAGCGAGTATCCAAAATCATAAGAGGCGTAATTTGTTGAATAGCTTGAACGATATCAAATGACATCATCGTTGCCAGGATTTGTAAGTCCCAACCACCATCCTTACACACATCATGTAACTTTAGTTTTGTATCACTTATGTTCACAAGTGTGCTAGTTTACATAGAGGGTCTAGTTTGGTTCAATCCTCGTATCAAAATGAAGTTTCATCAGCTTCTATACGCTACTTATACTCATGAGCAAAAGAAGCAACAACTCCCTCTCCAAGTAGTAGATGCAGTCGATTTCTTGTCTGCAATCCAAATAGATTTTTAGTCCAAATATTTGTGACTTAGAACCTGAACTTATAGTTCCTCCTTATGATACAACATACTCTACACAAGTTTTCTAAGAAGAGATACATTTATGATCCTAACCTCACAAATATCAACGCCCGCCAAGCGTTTCAAGGTAGTAACAATATGTCAATTAGCATGGTTCCAAGTCCTTGATACCCTGTCACCGCCCCAGAGAAAGCTTCTAGCGGTGTTTGGAAATCTGAACTCATTTCACTATGAACTTTTTTACAAAATTAACTAGTATAAATAGGGGATTTACCACTTTATTTTTCACTACATCTTTGTCCTAATCACACCAAAAATCTGTCAAAATGTGATTTTGGTCCATCTCAACTCATTCTAACATTAATATATACATCCAACATCACATTTTTTTTTTTTTTTGAGGGAAACCAACATCACATATATATCACCTAATTGTTGTGTCGCCCACATTTTTGCGCGGGTTAATTATGGTTTTGATGCTGGAGCTTGGAGGTTTTATTTCTAATCATACTGAATAACATAATAAAGATTGTAGTTTAATTGCGTTTCATAAAATATTTTCACACAATTAAGTATTAAAAAACTTTTGTAAAAAACAAAGATAAGTCTTGAAAACATTTTGAAAAAACCAGAAGACAATTTTTTGTAAAGTAATATAGAGATATTGAGAAAGATATAATTACCATGTTATATTTATACTAGTTCACTGCTAACTAGAAGCTACCTCTAGTCCCTTCACCACTGAAAGGTTTCTATTTTAATAACTAATTACACACAAACGTATAATATAGTCAAACTCATTATACTTTAGTATTCTCAAAATAAATTAGCATGTTCAAGCCTTTGAAAACTTACGCAACCACTGGGTTAAATTATAAGGCTGATAAACTATTTAACTCAAAATAGAAATGTAATAACTTTCCACATAAAGAATAAAACTTTGAAGCTTGACAGTAATACTAGAAAGCTCCTCCATCGCTCACGTTGTCCTTCAAGCTGGTAAGCACAAAATTCTTGATGTTAAAGAACAATGGATGGGATGGTTGAAATCCATGACTTATTTTTTATCATCTATTCTTCTTTCAAGAATTTGAGTTGCCTCATAGTTTTTCGACTTGCACGTGCAGTCCTCTCGATTTTAAGATCGTGAAGAACTGTTCAACACTTTTCTTGTTGCGCATAAATAAAAATTTATATTTTTATAACACCGCATACAATCAATCAATTAGAATAGAGGTACTAAAAATGAAAAAATAAAATCAAAATATATATACAAAAACAAAAATTAAAAATTAAAAATTAAAACTAATTAACAAAACAACGTCACAGTTTCTTGGTGTAACAATCAATAATTTTTGACAACGGTGTCAAAAACATGATGACAAATTACTAGTAAGGGTAGTAGTGTGTTGATAATTAATAGTATTTATAAAAGAGTTCATTTTCACATAGATCCTCTAGTTTCAACTCGGGAAATGAATGTGGGGAGAGGGAGGGAGGGAGAGAGAGAAGGTCATGTTAGATTTCCTTTCCTAAATTATCTGAGTAACTAATTAAATATATATCACTTGGACCAATACTCATAGAAACTCAATGAAAATTTTAATAAAATGACATATTTTTTCTCTTGTTCAGTTTCTTCTTTCAAAAATGTATTTATGTACTACTTGAACTCTTAGAGAATGATAAAAAAAATTAGTATTTTGTATTTCTTACAAAATAAGATTGTCTTTTGTTCGCATTTAAATTTGGTCTACGTAGTTGGGAACATTGTTGGATGAAAAGAAAATTGTAATGTTGGATGAAATTTAAAACATTGTTGAAAATATGTTGTATTTTAACTTTTTAATTTGATTTTAATGTTGAAAAAAAAAATTATTTTCTAAAAAAACCGCACCAACCGATCCAATTCAAACCGAATTGGTTTGATTTGGTTTCGTTCGAATTTTATTTTTAAAGTCAATCGAACCAAACCAAACCACATACTTATTTATCTTGCGGTTCGGATGACTTTTAACCTCAAAACCAAACTAAACCGCACTGCGAACACCTCTGTGAATAGTGGATTAAATTAGTTTGCACATTTCATATAATGGTATCAGCATTAATCAGGACCTAACCTTCCTAACTACAATTATGTTAGTGAAAAGCATAGTATTTCGTAAATAATATGTATATAGAATAAGCCAACCGACCGAAAGTTGTTTTAGCATTAGCTATATTTATTTTTGGAACTTTTCTTTGACAGAATATTTATTTGTGGACTTAAACATGGATATTCAACTATTCATGTTTCTGTTTGTCAACAAAAAAAATAAATTAAACCATTCATGTCTCTGTTGCTTAATCAGGTTCTAGCTTAAAAAAAGACAAAAATTCGTTCTACCCTCTTAATTAATTTTATCATACATGCATGTTGAACGACTTCCCATATAAATTGAATTTAACGATTATGCAATAAATGCTAAAAAAATAAAAATTAAATATAGATTCATTCAAACCTCAATGTCAATATGTCATATGTATGTCGACATATAATTGGACATATATGTATATATAAAGAAAATTAACATAGAATGTTCATTGTTTTAAACTCAAGTGTTACTTAGTCAATCTCATTTTTCCTATAAAAATTTTAATTCATAGTTTAACGTGTTTAATATGGTGATTAAAGTCTAATAATTCATGTAGTACTCATTTTGAGTCAAAACTGATGGCCATGAGGATGGTTCCACCGAAGTAATGCATCCACGTGAACAGAAGCAAAATTAATTTGAAACATTGGTGTTGTTCTTGAATTTTTGTTTTAAGGGTGACTATAACTTTATTTTTATTTTTATAAGAACTACAAAAGGTATAGTCAAAAGAAGTTAGGCAGGTTAAAAAAGCACTGCAGATCCCAAGTAAAAGATAATCATTTGTCATGGAAGTAGCCTTTGGTAATTAAGATATTGCTTTATATAAAAAATTTAGGGACACTGAACCTGGTTCAATATTGAAGCATTATTCTCATTCCAGAATCTTGATTCTTGATGCATTTAAGAACCGGTATTGTATGGTTTCCAATTATGCAAGCTCATGGAGGGCATATTCTCTTGGAAATCAACCGCAAGTGATTTATGTCCCACATCGACTAAAAATAAAGGAAACGTTAGATATATAAGAGAGGCGACACGTGTACCTAATATCTTAAGGTTTTGGATGTAGATGTGGTATCTAAACCTCTTGGTAGTCTTGGATGTTTAGCTCATTGCCTCTACTAGAGCTTCCCAACGATATATATATAAGAGAGGCGACACGTGTCCTAATATCTTAAGGTTTTGGATGGAGATGTGGTGTCTAAACCTCTTAGTCCTGGATGTTTAGCTTCCCAACATATTCAATAGGAGTTGTTTAAAGGTTTTTTAATAGCCTCTTTAATCGTGGGTATTTCACATATGGATCATGCTTCCTCGAAGAAAAAAAAAACAAATGGATCATGCTAACTAGTGCCTCGGAGGTCAGACATCGGTTAAAAAACAAAAGAGGTGTTCTTAACACTTCCAATGCCGCTACTAGAGCTTCCCAACATATTCAATAGGAGTTGTATAAAGATTTTTTAATAGCCTCTTTAATCGTGGGTATTTCACATATGGATCATGCTTCCTCAAAGAAAAAAAAAACAAATGGATCATACTAACTAGTGTCTCGGATGTCAGGCATCGGTTGAGGTGTTCTTAACACTTATAGTTTGACTATACAAGGTTCCAAGAATATTTTTTTCATTTCCCTTCACATATTTATTAGAAAGCTAAATAAACACTTTCACTTATAGAGTGAAAAATTTGGATTAGAGAAAAGGTCTATGGAATGATTCTCCATCTCTTCACATTTTTGGGACTTCACTTAATAAATTATAAACTAGCATTGTTGCAATATAGTAATATACATTTTTCGATTATATTTATTTATTAATTTTTTTAGATATTGGATTTTAAAAAGTGGGTGTTTGTTAGACAATAATACTAAAAACTTTATAAAATGACTACTGTACAATTTATTTTATTTTTTGAGGGAGGAGTAATATATGAGACTAATTTAAAAAAATTTTTTTGACAAAAGACTAATTTAAATTTTATACACCCAAATAGGAATACTCTTAAAAGTAAAATATCTAATTTATTCTGCCGAATGTGATTTTAAATTTCACAAACTTGGTTAGATTTGTATATCTAAGGAATCTTAAAAGAGAATTTCATAATATCAAAATATTAATTTTATGTATCTAAAAAACATGCAAAAATAAGATAGAATATGAAATATTGAAGAGACATGATATTTATAAAAACTGCAATGACGTAAATATTAGTAAAAATCGTAATTTAAGAACAATTGAGAACATCTTACTTCCTCTCCTTCTCCAACAAGTCAACCCTAGTTTTCTCTCTAGGTTTTCTCTCTAATTTTGGGTCAATTCTTGACCTGAAATCACCCCTCTTCATCTTTTTCTCTTTATTTCAATATAAATAAGTGATTTTTACGTAGATCTAGATTTTTTCTTTGTGATTTCATCATCTAATTGTGGTGGTTTGTTGTTCGCCGTCTTGTGCGGCATTGTTTGATTTCCCGTCTTCTTGCGGTGTTCATTTGATTCATATTGAAAGATCGATTATTCAATCAAAGATTTGGGCGTCAACGTTGCAGATCCGGAGGCCATGAATATTCCAGTCACTTTAATTTTATCATATATTTTTGTAGGCATTATGTCGTTATATGCTATTAATTTGGATGTTGTGAGTTTGTTCGCAGATTCATCCTTTACATTTTTAGCGATGTTGAATGATGTAATCTCAATTTGAAAGAATGAATATCATTTTGCTTTTGTCCAAAAAAGAACAATTGAAAACAACAATTATTTATTGCAAGATAGGCTCCAAACTAGAGTAAAATTATGGTGGAGGGACATTATAAGAGATGTTCATCAACAATGTTTGGTGCATTGATCTCTCAAAAAAAAAAAGTTTGGTGCATTGAATCATCTAGTTATTATTTGCTTCTTCATCAAAGACTATGGAAGTGTGGAATATGTTTTTTCTTATGGTCTGTTTGTGATATGGGGAATGGCCTGTTTTTTTTTTCCCTTGAAAATTAAAGAAACTATAAAACATTTTGAAAGATGAATGAAATGTGATTGAATTGTTATATGATCATGTATCATGGTATTCATTCAGTTTTTTAAAATATCAATAAAATTAATTTTGTAAAAATATATTTCACTCCCCAAAAGACTGTTGGTAAAAAAATACTTTAAACTATTATTTTTATTTTTTTTGGTACAATACTTTAAACTATTATTAATTTTGTAAATTTCTGAATCCACCAACAACATGAATCCATTTATTTAAACACTTCAAGTACATTTATTAAAACCCTAGTACTAGAGATACTCTTAGGAAAATAGTATAACATAACATGTTAACATAGATAATATGAACAGGATCATAAATTTAGGTGAACCAAACTACCTTAACTACTTAGGATATTGGTGAGAGTGAGACGGTGGACTTTTAAGGTCGTTTTTGGAATCAAATATTTGTCCGTTTTATGAACGAATCAAAAAAGTCCAAAAATCTGACTAGACTAAGCTATAGTTTTCTCTGATTCTACCAAAAAAGAAATTAATAATTGTAATAAGAGCTGTGAGAATGACAAAGGAATTTTCTTTTATCAACTAGTTTACTTTTTTTCCTAGTATGTGACTGGGTTCTTATGTGTAAATTTCCCACTTGTTCCCTTGAGAGTTCTTCAAAATTTTCTTTTCTTGTCAGCATATAAACGTTATTCCAACAAAAAAAATAAAGAAGAATCAGTGGGAAAATGATGGGATTGATGGGTTTTTGTGGGGACCGGAAAGGGAAATAGAGTATTAAGAGGGGCACGTGTGTCCATCGTGGCTTTCCGGCAGTTTGGTCACTTTTTTCTTTCTTTCTCTTTTTATTTAATAAAAGTTGGGCCACTTTTATATTTCAACAATTAATTCTTTTCCTCCTTTAAAAATACATTTTTATTAAACAAAATCTATTTCATTTTTTTTTATAATAAAATCTTATTCGTATTATTGCTTAGGTTACATCTATATTGACACCCTACAAGGGTTGAGACCCCAAAGGCTTAAATGGGTTACGTTCACGCCCTATTGGTTAGATAAAGTTTCTCATAACTTTCGAGACATGATAGTTATGTAAGATGGTATATAGTCAGTTTTAGTCATCAATGGCCCCTCATTATACAATGGGTATTATTGGAAGGCCCAATTTGGCGCCTTTAAGAAAGGACTCATATACAGTTCACCTCAAAATGTGGTACCATAGCGTTCAAGGGGAAGTAGGAACTGTGTCAGCTGCCGACGTGGAAGAAGGTCGTTCTTGTCTCCTAACATTAATATAAGACCTCCCCGAAGGATGCAAGAAGATAAGGGAAAGGAGGAAACATTCTAATGTCGGTTAAGTAAACTTGACGGATTTGGACGTCCGTTTAGAGGCAATGTTATTCGACAACTAAGACCATAAGAATGAACCCTTACCTTTGGAAGCCATAAACAAGATAGAAAGGTTATTCCCGATGTGGAATTCACTGAGGTACAGATGCGAGACGACATAGCGAAAGTTATCAAAATTGGGGGCGACCTATAAGTTGATGTGAAGCAGCAATTGAAAAAATGCCTTGAGGAAAGCGTAAACTTGTACGGGTGGACCACCGATAAGATACCGGGGATAGACCCTTTAACAGTATTCCATAAGCTGACGATAAACAAGCAAACCCCCTAAGTGGCACAAAAAAAAGAAGGATGAAGTCTCTAGAGAAGGTATATGTAACCAGGAAAGCATTTACAAATCTCTTCAAGGTCGAATTTGTAACCAAAGCCAAGTACATAACTTGGTTATCAAACATTGTGGTTGTGAAAAAATTTGACAACAATTTGTGAATGTGCATCGACTATTCAGATCTCAACAAGGCATGCCCTAAGGATGTCTATCTTCTTCCCAACATATTTAAGTTGGTAGACACCTCCTATAGGTTTAAGCAACTCTCCTTTACGGATGCGTATTTCGCGTATAATCATATACTCATGGATCCCCTTGAATAAGACAAGACAACTTTCATGACCTACAAAGTGATGCCCTTCGGCCTGAAAAACATGGGTGAAACATACCAAAGAATGATGAACAAAGTGTTCAAAGATCAAATTGGAAAGATGACAAATGTTTACATGGAATACATAATTATAAAATCGATTGAAAATTCAAACCATGTGACCCATCTCTAGGAGGTGTTCAAAGAGGTCTGAAGGCATGAGATGCGCCTAAACCCGGAAAAATGAATGTTCGGGTCCAAATCCAAATAGTATTGGGTTTCAACTTAGTATTGGTACAACACCTCAACAGGATGATTAGGGCCCTTTCAAGATTAATCTATCAGTCAACGCAACACTATCCACTTTTACAAGTTGTTGGGGGGAAAGAGGCCAAGTTTCAGTGGTATGAACAATGGAAAGAAGCGCTCACCAAATTGAAGCAAGTATTGTCTCCACCCTCGATAGTGACATGACCCATCTAAGACAAGATTATGCTCCTCTATCATTTGGTATCGACAGAAACGGTTGGTGAAGTCCATGCAAGAGAAATGGAGGACGGGTAAAGGTTGGTATACATCAGTAAGATTTTGCAAGGGGTCAGACTTAGGTTATCAGCAGATCGAAAAGTCAGCCTTAGTTTTGATAGTGACATCAAGAAACTCTAACAATACTTCGTGGCTCATTTGATAACCGTCCATAATGACAAGCCACTCTCGGTGGGCTAGTTTAACTTCTTCAAAAAAAATTATGAGTATATTATAGAAGAGTATTAGTATATTATATTAGTGTTATGGTGATGCCATTGATGAGATAATTATGGTGTTATGGCTTATTGATGAAATAAAATGTTGTGTTGTGGTGTCGTTATTCGTGAGATAAAACATTGTTTTCTGGTGTTGTAGTTGGTGACATAAAATATTATATTATGGTGTTGTTGTTGGTGAGATAAATTGTTGTGTATTCGGACAAAATCACACCAATGTATAACAAAGATGTGTGGAGCAAAGGAAGTGGTAATCAATGGATAAAATGTCTCCAAACAACACAACAAAAATAGAACTAAATCTAAGTGTAGAGCAACACCACAAGCATAATCAAAGCAATAAAGATAAGCAATGAAAGAAAGGAACAAACACACCAAGATGGTAACCTAGTTTGGTTCAATATGACCTACTCTGGGGGAGAGAGCAGCCCTCCAATCTACTAAGATGAAAGTGTTACAAATGAGTTACAAGAGATTAGCTTAAAAGCTCACAAAAGAACAAGACCTAATTTCTACCCATTTTCATATCACCCACACTCTCAATGAATCCTAAGAGAAAACACAAAAGGAAGCTTTTGATCCTTCCAATGGTGAAATCTCACTACCCAAGGTGTTTACAATGTTTCCCAACCCAAGAGAACCTCGCTACAAAGACACTCAACCCTAAAGTTACCTCCTTTGTAATCTAAGTTTCTCTCACTTCAAGCTCTCCTTCAAAATCTGCAAAGAAACACTTATATAGTACACAGTAACAGACAAAATCGCGTCGCCCTAGTGAACATCGTGTCACGATAGAAGCGTACGACATAAGATACAACAGCCTAATCCATAAATCGCGTCACGCCAGTACTAAATCGTGCCACGATTTTCCTCCAGCAGAAACCATCCATTCTGCCAAGAAAATCGTGACGCGCCACTCAAAAATCGTGCCACGATTATGAGTTTCCAGCATCACAAATATGAAGGAAAATTACAACAAATCTCCACCTTGACTTCTTATTGGTGATGATGTCAATTTAACCATCAACCACCATGCTACTCTCTCCAAAAGGGAATTACTCTTCAACAAACTTGATCAAGTCTAAGCAATGCTTGAACCTTGATCTCGGTAATGACTTGGTAAACACATCCGCAGGATTCTCTTCCGATGCCACTTTTTCCACTACAATCTCTTTTGATTCAATCATGTCTCTAACAAAGTGAAAACGAATGTCAATGTGCTTTGTCCTCGCATGATACACTTGATGATTTGCTAAGTGAATGTTACTTTGGCTATCACAATGTATCTTCACACATTCTTGAGTAATTCTTAACTCGCCAATCATACCTTTTAACCATATGGCCTCTTTCACTCCTTCAACAACGGCAATGTACTCCGCTTATGTTGTAGATAATGCCACCACGGATTGTTGATTTGCCTTCCAACTAATAGTCGTGCCATAAAGAGTAAACACAAAACCCGATAAGGATTTTCTTGTGTCCACATTGCCCGCATAGTCCGCATCTACATACCCTACCAAAGCGTCTTCCTCTTGAGCTGCTCTTGTGTACTTCAAACCGCCCTTCAAAGACCCATTCAAATACCTCAACACCCACTTCAAAGCTTGCCAATGCACAATACCTAGATTTGCCATAAACCGACTCACAATGCTAACCGCATAGGCTAAGTCTGGCCTACTACAAACCATCCCATACATGTTGCTTCCATCCCTACTTACATAGGGAGTACTTTCCATCTCTTGCTTCTCATCCTCGGATTGAGAACATTGTTTTATGGACAACTTTGTGTGGTGACCCAAGGGGGTGCTCATGGTTTTAGAGTTTGACATTCTAAAAGCTCCACCACCTTCTTCAAATAACTAAGTTGAGATAAGAAAAGTTCACCTTTGTCACGATTCCTCAGGATATCAATATCAAGGACTCTTTTTGCCGGACCAAGATCTTTCATCTCAAATTCACCATTTAACTTTTCTTTGAGCTTCACAATCTCATCCTTGCTAGAGCTTGCCATCAAGATATCATCCACATATAAAAGAAGGTAGATAATGACTTTCTCACCCCTCTTCAACATGTACACACAAGAATCATACCCGCTTCTCACAAAACCGGTCATAAAAAGAAATTCATCAAACCGACGATACCATTGCCTAGGGATTTGCTTCAACCCATACAAAGATTTCTTCAAAAGACATACCTTAGACTTGTCCTCCACAAAACCTTCCAGTTGCACCATGTAGATTGTCTCTTCAAGGTCACCGTGTAAGAAAGCGGTCTTTACATCCATTTGTTCCAATTCAAGATTGAATTGATTCACAATAGCCATAAGTATCCTTATGGAACAATGTTTCACCACCGGTGAGAAGATCTCATTGTAGTCAATCCCCTCCACTTGAGTGAAACCCTTGGCCACAAATCTTGCTTTATACCTAGGACCCTCAACTCCCGGAATACCTTCCTTTTTCTTGAAGATCCACTTGCATCCAACTACCATTTGGTGTTTAGGTAGCTTCACAAGTGTCCAAGTTTGGTTCTTTTCCAATGAATCCATCTCTTCATTCACCGCCTTCAACCAATACTCGCTTTCTTTGCTCTCAAATGCCTCCTTGAAGTTTCAAGGCTCCTATTCTTGCACATCTTCAGCCGCATTTAGAGCAAAACACACCAAGTCCGCATAATCATATCTTCTAGGCGCCGTAATGGTCCTCCTTTCTCTATCTCTAGCAAGAAGATAATCAGAATCCACTACCGGTTGAGTTCCACTTGTATCTGATGTCGAAGCGCCATCTTCTACATCATCTTTCTCTTCATTTGGAAGCTCCACCTCAAACTGAGTTTCCTCCACCATTGTTTTTGGTACTAAAGTCTCTAGGTCTTTACACTTCATCCCCATACGAGTCTCATCAAAGGTAACATCCCTACTAATCAAGACTTTTGATCCTCCAGTAGATTCCAATTTCCACAACTTGTAACCCTTCACACCTTCTGGATAACCAATGAAGACACATTTCAGAGCTCTAGGCTCAAGCTTGTCTTGTTTGATATGCGCATATGCCAAAGCTCCAAAAACCTTCAAAGATGAGTAATCTGCCGGTTTCCCACTCCATACTTCCATAGGTGTCTTGAAGTCTATTCCCGTTGATGGACATCTATTGATCAAATAAGCAGTAATTGTCAGTGCTTCACCCCAGAAACTCTTAGGTAACCCAGCTCCTAGAAGCATACACCTCACACGCTCCAAAAGGGTCCTATTCATGCGTTCAACAAGACCATTTTGTTGCGGTGTTCTTGGTACGGTTCTATGCCACTTGATTCCTTTCAACCTGCAAAACTCATTAAATTGCTCTGAAACAAACTCCAGGCCATTGTCAGTTCTTAACACTTTTAGTTTAGTTCCCATTTGATTTTCTATGAGAGTGTGACATTCCTTAAACTTCCCAAAGGTGTCACTTTTGTTTTTCAAAACAAAGACCCACACTCTCCTAGAATAATCATCAATGATGGAAAGAAAATAGGAACCTCCCCCATGAGTAAGAGTCTTGGAAGGACCCCAAAGGTCCGAATGCACATACTCAAAAAGGCCTACTAGAATGATGCATACCACTACTAAACTTTACTCTATGTGGCTTGCCTAGTATGCAATGCTCACAAAATTCTAGCTTGTCCAATTTATCTTTTCCTAGCAAACCTTGTTTAGCTAGTTCAACTAAACCTCTTTCACTAATATGCCCTAATCTCAAATGCCACAATTCGGAACTATTATGAGGTACAACACTGGCTACCGATGCATTACCAATTACTATGGAGCCATCTAAAATGTATAAACCATTCATTTTAGACCCTTTAACCGTAATCAATGCACCATGCGAAATTTTACAAACCTCATAGTCAATTCTAGTGCAATAACCTAGACTATCAAACATGCTTAGGGAAATTAAATTTTGCTTAAATTCGGGAACAAACCTCACATCCTTTAAAAGGAATTCACGACCATCAAACATCTTTAGACAAACGGTGCCCATGCCTTGGACTTTGCACGCTTTGTTATTTCTGAGTCGAACAACTCCTCATTCTTTTAGAGCCGAAGTCTCAAAATATTCCTTCCTAGGACACATGTGATGAGCATCTCGAGTCCAAAACCCAACTCTTCAGCAATTCCCAACTTGTGACCACTAGTGCACCCGTACTCTCATAACCATCTTCATCGGACGCCACCACAACTTGAACGGAAGGACTACCATTGCCCCCTTTATCCGGACAATCCTTCTTGAAGTGACCTTGCTTATGACAAGAAAGCATTTATACTTTGATTTGTCAAAGCCCATGGATCTAGACTTGGACCTCGACTTCCCCTTGCCTTTTCCTCTATGCTCACTCCTTCCCCTTGCAACATTGAAGCCTTCACCACCTTCATCAACCTTCAAGTCCTTGAACTTGGTCAATTTCTTGGTTCTCAAAGCCGATTGGACCTCCTCCAAAGTTGTGGTATCCTTACCATAAAGGATGGTATCCTTGAAATGCTCAAAAGACTTTGGTAATGAACAAAGTAACAACAAAGTTTTATCCTCATCTTCCATGTTAACTTCAATGTTAGCCAAATCATCAAGAATTTTGTTAAATTCCGCCAATTGCTCCGAGATTGATTTAGACTCCACCATCTTGAATGAATAGAGTTGATGTTTCAAGAGTTGCCTATGAGCCAACGATTTCGTCATGTACAATGACTCCAACATAGCCCACATCGACGCCGCGGTAGCTTCCCCCGCGACATCCCTTAAGACCTTATCTCTGAGACATAAAACAATGGCACTCTTGGCCTTGTCTATCATCTCACGCTTCTCCGCTTGTGTCAAACTCACCGGCATCGCCGCTTCACCCTTCAATGCTTCTACACACTTTTGTTGTGTCAAAACCGCTTGCATCTTAACCTTCCACAACCCGAAATCATTACTTCCGGTGAACTTCTTGATGTCCCACTTTGAACCCATGATACCAACTATGCCAATAACGCTTTTGCCCCATGGTGGGCGCCAATTGTTGTGTATTCGGACAAAATCACACCAATGAATAACAAAGATGAGTGGAGCAAAGGACGTGGTAATCAATAGGTAAAGTGTCTCAGAGCAACAACAACAAAAACAAACCTAAATCTAAGTAAGTGTAGAGCAACACCACAAGCATAATCAAAGCAATAAAGATAAGCAATAAAAGAAAGGAACAAACACACCAAGATGGTAATTCAATTCGGTCCAATATGACCAGCTCTGGGGGAGAGAGCAGCCCTCCAATCTACTAAGATGAAAATGTTACAAATGAGTTACAAGAGATTAGCTTAAAAGCTCACAAAAGAACAAGACCTAATTTCTACCCATTTTCATATCACTCACACTCTCAATGAATCCTAAGAGAAAACACAAAAGGAAGCTTTTGATCCTTCCAATGGTGAAATCTCACTACCCAAGGTGTTTACAATGTTTCCCAACCCAAGAGAACCTCTCTACGAAGACACTCAACCCTAAAGTTACCTCCTTTGTAATCCAAGTTTCTCTCACTTCAAGCTCTCCTTCAAAATCTGCAAAGAAACACTTATATAGTACACAGTAACAGACGAAATCGCGTCGCCCTAGTGAACATCGCGTCACGATAGAAGCGTACGACACAAGGTACAACGGCCTTATCCAGAAATCGCGTCACGCCAGTACTAAATCATGCCACGATTTTCCTCCAACAGAAACCATCCATTCTGCCTAGAAAATCATGACGCGCCACTCAAAAATTGTGCCACGATTATGAGTTTCCAGCATCACAAATATGAAGGAAAATTACAACATAAACATTTGTTCAAACTATGTACCATTGGTGATTGATTACTGCATATGTCGTGTTTTTGAGTTGCCATCATGCATCATGTAGATTGAGGTTAGAAATATTGGTGATGATTGGTGAGTGTATGGTTCACTAACATAAAAAATTGGTGAGTAGATTGGTATGACATGCATTTATGGTGAGGAGACAGCGTGTGTGTGTTACATATATACTATATTTATGATTGGTGAGAATTTCTCTCAAAAAATAAATGATTGGTGAGAATTGTGAGAGAATGTGCAATTGTTAATGTTTGATTTTTTACTAATCTTATTGCCATATATGCCAATAATATTTGTTGAATGTATTTCCCACCCCTGTTTTGGTGCTGTGTGTTTGTGGTGTATGTACTACTTAGGTCGAGGAGCTTTAGCTGCTGGGTGTTGGAAGGTGGCGTTTGAAGTCTTTTTAAGTCATTATTTACTTCCTGAACTATTTAGTCAATTAGTTGCTCTGATTCTGTAACATTAAGGATGGGGTGTTTTGTCGTAATTAATGTTTTGGAACTTTTTAAAACGATAATTTTGTTATGACCATTAAATATTTTTATTTAAAATTAATAAAATATTCCGCTGTTTTTAATATATGATTATATTGGCATAAAAGATGATTAGTCGAGTATGTGTAGCACCTATTTTGAAGAATTAACCTTTTATATTTTATAATTAAAAGTTGGGGGTCTTACAGTGTTATAAAGGACCGTTCCTAGGCCTTGACCAATAATCCAAGAATAGCTAAAATATATTTACATTGTCAAAACAAGTACAAACGAGAGCTACACCCACACATCATGGCCTAATTAAAGAAATACATTGAGAGGAGTACATTTTAAGTTACATTACGACCCGAGTAAATAAATAAATTCACATGAGTAAATTTCAAATTATAGACATTGATCATCCAAAATCTATCTACGGAAGTCTCTCGTCGCTCAATCACCTTCTTCATGAACTCATATATGGTATCTTCATGGCACTTTTCCGAATGACTAGGGAACTACCACACCATCTAATCTCTAAATCATCCTAAAAGAAAAAGACAGTGAAAAACCACATGTCCTCTCACAAGATCAATTCCAGTTAAGTGTTGACCATTCTCCATTAGAGCTCAAAGGTCGGAACCCTTTCCTTCATTCTCGTTTCCTCTCATTGAAGTCATCCATTCCAAGATCGTGACTCTTACCAGCAAACCCACAAACCCTACGAGAGTCCCATAAGAGGATGTCAATAGTGCCACCCAGATGGCTTTCCATGTAGGGATAGTGGGACTGAGGCTTTACCTTGGAATGGAGTCCCATCATCTCAAAAGACGACCCTAACCCCATAAAAATACCTCGGGAAGGTTCTGGTCAGCACAACGCTAGGGACTAGAGATCAGATAAACCACCCTACATGACTTAGTTTAGACAAGGAGGATAGTCTTAAAAACCTTCACCTTCCTCCCTCTAGCGATATATTGTTGTGGAATTAAGTCTATAATGTCACACCAAAGTAAAACAATATACTTCTTTCTCAAACGATTCATGTGGAAACCATTATCCTCATTCTCAAACGCAACAGGAATAATCTGCCCAAAATTCACCATTCAAGAAGTTCTATTTTGGACTCCAGTTCCTCCACCACAACTGCCAACGGAGAATCCGAGCAGAAGGTAGAAAGGCTTCAACTACCGTTGATCTTTGTATGACACCTCCTCCTTTCATCGGTTGATATTGGAATCCTCAAAGTTCAATGTGGCAAGTCCCTGTTCGTTATCTTGGAACTCTTTTTTCCTCCATCAAAAAGACTTAATGGCGCCAAGATTAACTGTTGATGAGTATAGAGCTTAGGTACATCGAGCCAATTTTTATATCTTTGCATCTAGAAAACCAATTGTTTCCTCCTTCGGTCTTGGACATAGAAGAGATGAGACACCACTGTCTTAAAACTTATCTAGTTACAACAAATTGCATTCCCTGCAGGCACAACTCAACTTTAACGATCTCGCAAAAGTCCATCTTAAACCATTGAGCTGAACCCAATTAATTTTAGAAGAGTAACTAAAAAAAGGATTCGACCACAAGATTCTCTGCACACAGAATGGTTAGTTGTCATATTGTTATTATGGGAATTTTCACGAATAGCTAGAGACCGTCGTTTTCCCATTGTAAGACTAAATATGGTAGTTTTGGCGGAGGCTGTAGAAACACTAAGGTCCAGTGGATGAGGAACATCCTTGATTTGTTGTTGTGAAACTATAATACCCGCACCTTTTAACAAATTTCTAAGGTTGAATCTATCTCTCACAGGTGGTTCAGGTGGTGGGTGCACAACCGACAACGAATTAGATATTGTGCTAATAAACTATTTCATATAGGTCACCATGGGATAAAGATTGAAAGGAGTCCACCGAAAAGAAAGGGGAGGCCGCTTAACATCACAATATAAGAGAGTTTGTGGAATCAGTTTGATAGACAAATGTATGTTGGATGCCGTGTTTCGATCTGAATGATGCTAGGACATGGGTGTCTGAGCTCCAACAAAAGCCACAACCTACAATTATATGTTGTGACAATAGGGATGGACTAAAGTTAATGGGATGTGAAGTGGTTGCGCCGTGGAATGAAGAGGTGGACGAGATATGATCGTTTAGCCTTCCTTGGAGTGAAAGCAAATTGCAACAGACAAAAGAAACGACACAACCATGTAGACGGAGAAGACAAGACGTTGAATATATAGTCTCCAACAGTGGCGGAGCCAAAAAATATATTTGGGGTGGGCCGGCAAAATTAACTCAAATATATAAACATAAAATTTATGTTGTAATAAACGCTAAGCAGTACACACACAAAAAAACGCTAAGCATAATGTTGTTCAATCAAGAAGTAAATTTTATTCCTCTTAGTTACAACCAAACACGGTCTTAGTTCCTTGGCATGTAGAAGTTATCACTTCTTCAATTCTTGGAACTTTAACATGTTTAGATGTATAAGCTATTCCTAGTTCATCTCTTTAACTCCCACAAACTTTCCTCTTAAAAATGATCAATCTTTCTACTCTTCATCTTTACTTTTCTATTCTTCAAAAAATCAAATAATTTCATAAGTCAATAACAATCTAAATTAAAGAAATTAAGCATTATTAAAAGTTTATAAAAGGAAGAAAAAAAAAGAAACTAACAAGTATAAAGAAAAGCCTTCGTAGTTAAACATAAACTACGTACAATATGCATAAGTTGAAAAAATAAACCTTCTTAGTTAAATATAAACTGAACTACAGTAAAAAAAAAAAAATCTTCGTAGCAAATAAGAACAATTCAATAAACACAAACAAAGTGGCATGACATATGCATAAGTTGAAATATCCATCTTATATAGTCTTTCAATCCTATAATCCTATTCAATTAAGCCAATTCAATAAATAAGATTGCAGTTTTAAATTCAATTACCAACAATCAACAAACAATAACAGCAAACAAGAGAATAAGAGAGTGAGAAGAGAATGAGAAGTTTAGTCATCCAAACGTGAAGGGTAGGGTGGGCCAATCTGGAAAAAAACAAATCAAGCTAAGGATATTTTCGTAATTTCCCTCTAGAAAAAAGTTTGAACTTTTTTTGGGGGTGGGCCTTGCCCATACGGTCCTCCGCCACTGGTCTCCAATCAACGTAGAATCGCATGAACAAGAGACAATGGTAGAGAAAACACTGCAAAGGAAAAACAAAGCACCGATAATGAGATAAAAGTGACACAATCCGCCGCCGCCGGTAACCCTAGCAAGGGAAACCCTAGCATAGCGGCAAGGAATGAGTTCTCCGACAGGGAATTATCAACGCTTCTTGGCCCATCACATCATGTCTAATTATTCCCAATATATTTGAGGTTTTATTCTTAAAAAAAAGTCTTGATATTAAATTAACTTGCTATATTAGGCAAAAGCGAGTGGCTCAGAGTTGGACCTCTTTTCGAAATATATATTATGAGTGACTATTAATCTATATGCACTAACATCTTAAAGAAATTCATTAAACGTTCAATCATATATATCCTACTGCGTTGATGTATAACAATACAATATAATTGATTCATTATTTGTATATATATTAATATTTAAGTTGTAAGATACATAGAATAAAGAGATATACTTGAGATTGCATTATTCAAATTGGTGAGATAGTCCTTTAAGTTGTTTACATTGTATTTAATATTGTAATCACATTATATTTGGGCTAAGGTATCTCTTGTACTCTTTTTAAAATAAATTGTTTGCTTATAAATAAAAACTAAATTGTAATATATTAACCGCTCAAGATAATCATCAATACTGTTTAATTTGCTTATGAAAAAATTGTATACAAATTTAACCATACACTATCAAAGTGTATGTAAAATTTTCTTATGTAGCAAGTATCTGAGGAATAAACTCAAATACTCTACGTATTAGATGATCAAATCGAATGTAAAAAATATTTGACGATTAAAAAAGAAATCAAGGACCAAAAGAAAAAATATATAATATATTTACGAGGAATAAAAACTAAAAAACCTGGAATTATAAAACAATATATTTGGGGAAAAAATATATTTAAAACTAATATATACTCATATACATACACGAAATTTGAGGTTTCTTAGATTCGAATGATGTTTAATTTGATTCAACCTTTTCCAAGCTCCCTTTTTGCCTGCCAATATAACATGTGCGAAGTTTGGCATCCATATATAGTCTCATTCGATTTTTGGGCTAAATTGCCATAGTGCATGAACCTCTTTGGGTCAAAGAAAGAATCTGATACTTCAAAATATCACAAAGAATACGTAGTATCTTTCAAAATAATGAAATGGGATGAGATGTATATATTGAATAAATTCCCAATTAACCCTAAAGTTCTATCATAGTCATTTTTTTTAGAGAGGAAAGTTCTATCATATAGTCATGATACTTTCTTCAAGCATAAAGTTAATTTTTCCCCTTTCTTTTATTACTTGTGATTAAGCGCATGTCTTTTCAAATTAAATTTATGTTTAAATGAAGAGTCAATTGCTCATATATATTATTAAAAAAAGGGAAAAATTACATAAAAACTGGGGGACATAATACCTGACCCAGTCAACAATCCTAACAGACAAAACAAAAAAAGATACACAAAGTGGATCCAACCCTAAACAATTCTAACAATTAAGCACAAGTCTAACGTTAGGCGAATGACTCGATCGTCAACACGAAATCGGATCACGTACCATCAATTCCCTGCAACAACTACATCAAGCATTGACGACTCTTTCGAGTCCACACCGTCCCATGTCAAACAAAGGATGACTGGGATACGAAACCACAAAAAACACATGCTTGAAATTCAGTTAAACTCAAACCTTTGCGTAATGGTGTTTATCCCTATCGCCAACACGATAACGAACTCACAACCAACTACTCACCGTGTCCAAACAACAGCAATCTAACACGGCCATTTCTGACCAAACTATCTGTCTCTTCCGACGTGTGACCCATCTTCTCTTGCACGAGGGACGCAATCCCGAAGCTTTGAAACCCTGCAGATCTCAACAAATCTGTAATGGAATAGAGAAAACAGAACCGTCGGAAATTAGCCTCAGGAAAAGGAGGCGACCACCATCGGAAACCAGAGCCAAGGTCGCCTAAACCAAACCCAAAGACTGGATTTAAGCCTCGAATGTACGAACCCAGCAACCACAACTCACTCGTGTGCGGTGTCGCTGTAAATAACCAAAATCGAAACCAAACCCCTCACAAGTTTTGAAAAACAGATGGCGAAGATCCATTCACGACAATTTCACGACATTATGTGGCATGTTTTGATTAGCCATTTAACACCAATCTCCCGTTTTTTCTGGCCACGTCAAAGTTTAAGGCTATTGCAATTAAAAATTAACACACTCGTGACGTTTCCGCGATAAAAAAATTCGCTTTGCACTACTAAAAAAACAAAAATTAGTGAGGGATATTTAGTGAGGGAAAACGTGAAAACCCTCTCTAATTCCGTCACTAAATTTTGCGACCAAGGAATTTGTGAGGAATTTCATTTTTTCCGTCACTAATTTCCCTCGCTAATTTTGCTTTTTTTAGTATTGTATAGCAGTGCTCATTCAAAATACATACAAAGACCCCCTTTATTTTTAGCAAGAAACTACCTCCACTTCAAGAGACTTGGAAAAAAGTTAACTAAATTCATTGCCTCTCAAATCTTCTGAACCGTTGCATGTCAAAGAAGACTTAAAATACTTAATTGAAAACCAAAGTAACTAACATTTTGATCTTGAGAAATTAAGAAAATTCTTGCTCGTGTGGCAATAATTAACAAGGGTCAACTTTCCAATTGTGGACGAAATATTTTGGGTTTATATCATATTTTGAAGTTTAAAGGTCTTCAAGTTCAACCAATTTTTAAGGTTTCTAAGTTGGTGGTGCAGTTTGTGTGTAACTAAACAAACTGAAAAAACCGTCAGCTACCATATTGAGAAACTTTCGGTTAATCACATAGTGCAAAGCAGAAGGTCCCCATTATGGAAGGAAAAACTAGTAGATGCAGAGAAATGGCCCACACCTTGTTACTTTTCTAAGATGTGACTTGCCATCAACTTGATGCCTGTTCAATGATTCAACATATAACCACAAATAATGGTTGTGCTTAGGCCACTATTGTCCACTACTCAATTTCCTAGAATCCAAATAACCACCATCTCTGCAGTACCTACCTTTTCCTTAATTTGCAGTTCAGGATATCCACTTCTATCCCTTACTAGTTCTTTCGGGGTATAAAGGTAAAACAACTCAAACCCTCGCTTTAGATCTCCGAATTTTGGATTTTGAATAAATGTCTTACAACAAATGAATTATACAACTTTGTTATGAAGCAGAGATGATAGACGTGAAACTTTATGATGCTTACAACATGGGTTTAACAATTTCTCATACGACTTTACAATGCGCATTATTTTTTCGCCAGAAGTGCTGCATTTGCATCACTTTCACTTCTATAATGCAATTTTATGCAATATTTATTTTTCTTTTAAGCCTCAAAATATGTTGGGCGGAAACCGGTTCTTTCAAACATGTAACTTTTAAATTTAATTTAATTTTCAAGCCATCTAAAACTTAGAGTATGTTTAGACTAATAAATTGATAGTGAATATAATAAGGAAATTAATTATTGGGACACCCTGATTCTGTTGAATTCTAAACGTGTGTTTGATTATAGGGTAACAAAAATATATTTTGACTGAATTGGTTTCTTTTATGAATTCCATGTTTGACTAGTTTGGTTTAGGGTTATTTTTTGTGTTTGTATATATGCCCGTCAATTTCAATAAATTTGAAAATTATCTTTATGTTAACGTCAAAATAAAATTATAGTATGTACCAAAAAAAAAATTATGGTATTTATGTTACCCACCGAAGCAAAAATCTTTACTTTTATCTAAAATTAATTTTAGAGTTGGAATTAAGATTAAAACAGGAAGCATTGCTAACAAATTGAGAAATGTTAAAAACACCGTTTTTTTAACCCTCTCTTTAACATTCACTATTTTATTAGATAAAACACACGCGAGTCTTACGATCTTATATGAGATCCATTTTTAAAATGTGAAACTCGGATAAATTTCAACCAATAAGATTATAAGTGATAGAGATGGTGTTAGAAAGATAATGTTCATAGCACTTATCTAAAAATTTGTGTTCAAATTACATTTAACTAATTCATACATAGTAGTTTCGTTGGGTTGGTACAACCCAATGGTTTGGATGGGAAATCATTTTATATGGAATCTTCGAATTGAACCCGAGTCATTGTATTCCGTTGGTACAACTCCATCATTACCCGCTTTTTCAACGGGTTAAATGAGGCGGCCCAACTATAAGAGATGGACTCAAAACCTCAACTCAGCCCGCATGAAAGGAAAGTTTACCCTATACCCCTACATCCATACCTTCACCCTACAAAGCATAAAAAATTCCCATTTTATCCCTTTCTGTCTTTTGATTTCACCCCCACAAAATGTACAAGTTTTCCGGTGAGTGTAACCAAAGTTGTAAACCATAACTCTTCGGAATGATTTCCTGATTTTTTACTTTGGCTAAATTGAAGATTACTCTAATTTGAACTACCGCAACCCATAACCAAAAGGACTTGCAATCTGGAATACTATTGGAAGGGTTTTCGAAATTTAACAATGTCAGATTTATCATGTACCCCCTCTTTTCGTGCTCTTCTTTCAAACTAATTGGATATATTCATATCAAAATAGGGATAGACTATTTGTGGCTCCGTTGAAAATTTTAACAATACTACATTCTTCAATGTTAAAAGTCACTTCTATAATGGATCTAATTTTTAGAAGATTGAGATGTGTTAGAATGTATTTCTACTTTTTTATTTTATAGATTGATTGTTTCTAGTTGTAGCACCAGGACTTGAATTTTACCCCTTTACTTTTGATTACAATGATTACTAATTAAATAAATCACTGTATAATTTGCAATATCTCGAACAAACAAAAAATCAATGTATCCTTTGGAAAAG
>Ga0315914_1000551_pt1 | contig 48507 bp, 40 predicted proteins | sample MpolenodulesMG_FD_203920 | JGI IMG/M metagenome (GOLD analysis project Ga0315914, IMG submission 203920) | Medicago polymorpha root nodule microbial communities from Los Angeles, California, United States - elongated nodules | ecosystem: Host-associated > Plants > Roots > Nodule | place: USA...
TTTTAGTTGCCCCTTTGCTGTTAATCCTTGGATTCATGTAAATTGTTGCCATGCACTGGTTTTAAACTGTTTTTCAGGTACCCTAGATGTATTGTGGATGTTAGAACTTGATTATTGAGGTTTTTATACTAAAAATACGATTTCTGCACTTCTGGACTGATGAATGCTCGCTTAAGCGAACTGGCAAGCGAACTGTTCGCTTAGAGGGTCGCTTAAGCGACCAGCACTCTTACAGCACCCTTTGAAAATTGTTCTTGTGATCCAGAATGCCGACCGAGGCCGTTCTTTGCACACTTATGTAACTTAAACAAACCCTCGATATCAAGAAACTAATGTGCATCATACGTCGAGGTATTATATATAAAAGCATGAGTAACATTAGCATTCCTCCAAGGATGAGTGGCACATGAGAGTACGATAATGTTCATGTTTATGTTCGGGTAGGAAACAAGTCTAAAGAATGGGAGAACTATAGAGCCTCGATGTAGATCGTCGAGAATTAGTATAAGCTTCTATGTATGATTAAGATTAAACAAGCAAGTATTCTACCGCTAATCGGGTAGGTTACGGACCCGTGGTAGATAATCAAGTAAGTATAAGTTATAAGACCTTTACGCATGATCAAGACTATAAGTAAGATGTAGGTGTCGTGTCTTTCCGTTATCCACGCCAGGGGGATACGAGAGGTTCTCGCCAGGGGAACGTGATAAGCTCCATAAGGGGGGCCCGCACGTCACTGAGGGATTAGGTAGAACTCACTGAGACATTATGTAGAACTCACTGAGACATTATGTCTCATCCCAATCCTTATTTGTTGCAGATCAGCAGGTTGTTTTAGCAAGCTTGTAGACGGATGGATATTTCAGCAAGAGCTCGTTTGTACCCGCTGCAGGACGTCATGGACTTTAAGGATGTATTTTTTTATACTTTGGACGTGTAGTATTGTATTGTTGATTGTATGAACGTGTGTTGTTGTATAAAATATTCATTCGAAGTTTTTATGTTGTAAATTTTAATGTATCCAGTACTAAAGATAATGCACATGCTAAACTTTCTAGATACGTTTAGTATGGGTATTACAAAATATGTATTCAAATTTTGATTATATTAAAATAGACATGCAATACTATTTTTTTCCGAAGTATGTTTGATTATTATTTTTTTATAGATCATTAGAAATAAAAAAAAATATTGAGGGAGTAAGGTGTAGATTTTAACATAAGAGGGGAGAGAATGCTATTCAAGCTTCTCTTAGGGGAGAGGAGTGAAAAGTTTTCTAATATGTTTTGAATAAGAGGGAGGGAGTATATATTTTAACATAAAAATGGAGGGAAGTGTAATTCCAACATTTTTAAAGAAAGAGGAGTGTAATTTACTCTAAATGATATTATTTAATATTTTAACCCCTTACCGGCTCTAATGATATTATTTAAAAAAAAAGGTTTGAAGTTTCCTCGGTAGTTAACTGCAGCCGGTTCCATAATTCGGCAGTTAACTGCCGAGGGACATTTGAGTAATTTACATGTGTTTTTCAACCCAAACAAATGTGTATACAACAATTTTCTTTTTATATACCTTCCAATCCTTGGCGTGGTAGATGGAAGCCTGGTTGTTCGTCTACTTCCCTAATAGTAGCACCAGATGGAGGTGAGGCTTTTCTTTGAGCCTTGATATTAACCACCAGATTTATTTTGATGGTGAGGGACTTGAGTAGTATGTATGTCCTAGAAGAAGGTTTATTGTTTCTATTTACACCCAAAAGTTTCAGAAATGATAAATGGACACATTTTCTTAAACACAATATAGACATCACCGTATAATTATATGGTATTTACTTTTTTTTTTTCTTTCCCTCTCCATCTTCCCCTCCCCTCTTCTGCTACCCAAACTGGAAGAAAGCTACCAAAGGCAAACTGCCAAAACAGCCTAAATCAAACAAACCACCAAATTTTGTTGTCATCACAGCAACAACAGCCTAAAAACAGGCCTGAAACATGACAGCTACAAAACACTCAGCCACACAAGACACCGAGGCACCAAATTGGATTCTAACGCCATTGGTAATATAAACACGGCTGAATCTTCAAAAAGCGTGATCAGATCTTCGGCGACGTGAGGGAGAAGAGGATGTCGTTGGCGATGTGAGATCTAGATCTGAGAGAGACGGTGGTCGGTGCTGGACGGGGCCGTGGACGACCGTGGCGGAGAGGATGATGGTGAAAAGAGAGAAAAGGTACACGAAGAGATGAAGAAGATGGAGGACGGTGGTTGAGAACGACGACGGAGGAGGACGGTGATTGTGAGAACGCGTCGGACGATGGCAGGAAAGATGGTGTGGTTGTGAGAGGATGGTGGGAGAATGAGTTCTCTTCACACGCAGAGGAGGGATGAAGAACATAGGTGTGGTGTATTTACAACAATTTCCCTGTTTTAATGTTAAAAAGTCCAAATTACCCCTGATGTCTATATTGTGTCTAAAAATGTGTGTTTTGTTATCATTTCTGCAAAAGTTTACTTTAGTTGTGAATGACCTACGTAGTAGGTATGACGTCTTAGACGAAACCTTATTGTCTCTATTGTACACCCAAAATATTCAATAAATAAAATTTGAAAACATGAAATCAACAGCAGAATTATGTTTCTACACTTTGAAATTTCTGTGTTTTCTATGAAGGTAATTGGATGTTTGGTGTTTAGGCATTGAAAATTTATTTGCTTGTATGAGACTGTTGAGAGAAAAATGAATCTTTCAATTGACTTTGTTCATTTGTTGACATGATAATTGGACACTTGTTAGATCTTGTCTCCAAATGTAAGGCATTTAATTCATTTTTAATGCCACTTAGTACATTATTATGGATATCATTTTTAATGCAACATAACTTCATGTTTGTGCTCTACTTGTATAATGGTTATTATCACTAGAGATATGATCACTGGACACAAAAATTGAAACACAATACATACACCGTATTTTATACAGTATTTTTTGAAGTTTTTTTCTTTCTCTCTCTTCTCTCCCTCACCCACTGCTTCTTGTCTCTTTCATCTCCAACCCACCAACCAACCACTGCTCCTCCCTCTCTCCGACCATCAACCACTGGCAACCACTACCATCAGTATTCTTCTCAATTCATGCAACCACCACCATCCCTATCCTTCTCCGATCAACTCTGGTCTCTCACACTACCACCATCATCCATTTTTTTCTCTGTCGCTGTGTCAATACACTTGTCGTTGTTAAATCTGCCTCGTAGCTCTCTGTCGCTGTCGTTGCCTCGTAGCTCTCTGTCGCCGTCGTTAAACACTCCGTCGCCGAGAACCGAACGCAAATCAGATAAGATAAACGGAATCAAAGAAAGGCAGGTCAATAGAAAAACATGAATGAAAGAAAGATTGCAGGAGGTAGTGATACATAGATCGGCGACGAGGGGAGTGGAGGTTGCAACGGTGACAGAAGGAAGAAGATGGGAAGAGATGAGGTGGGTGCTGCGTAGAGGGAGGAGGAAACAAAGAAAAGAGAAGAGCGAGTTTACATAATTGCCCTTCATGTTCAGCTGAAAATTCGTTTTTGTCCTTACACTTGAATGGAAATTACAAAATTGCCCATGGTGTTGTATTTGTGTCCAAATTTTTGTGTGTTTGTTTATCATTTCTGTTATTACTATTACCATTTTATCACCAGCTTCATGACATTTAGAACGAGTTCATTCATTCCGTCTAAATGTTTGCATGTTATCAAGAGTCAAGACTTAATCCTTGCCAAAGTGAGACTTCACCTTGATTGGCTTGGTTGTTGTTTTAGCTAAAGCAATTGGAGATTAGTTTGACACTAAATGAATCATTTGGAGTACCTGTTTAGGATTGGTGTAGCGAATCAATCCATCAGTTAGGTGGTATCATTCACCTAAATAGAGGTAAATTATCATCAAAATACTTATAATATCTTGTTGGATGTAGTTTTTTTTGTTGCTCCGTTATGCATTTGAATGTGTCATTGTTGTTTAAAATCTTGAATCATCCTGTCATTATTACAAAAGCAGTTTGTTTTGTCGTTTATATAAAATAATTTAAATTGATTTTATACATTTTTTTGCAAATCTTATACTTCTAATCTTCAAGATCTTAGCATTTGCATCCAATCATTTCTTCATTATCTTGGATGAATCCTGGATATTTCATAATCCATATGCTCTAGTTGTACTAATATTTGTGTATATTGACAATGCTACAACTCATTGGAATGAACTCAAAGGTCGACCCTTCAACAAAGGCAATTTTGCATGTCCAACCTTCAAGAAGCCAACTCAACAAATCAAGGAGAAAAATATGTTTTCTTCAAGAGACTTGGACCAAGTGAAGTGTATTAAGGATGATGAGGGTAGAATTTTGATTCAGGAAAGAGATATTAAGGATAGATGGAAGAAGTATTTCCACAACTTTTTTAATGAAGGATATGAGATCTTACCAGACTTTAACAGGTTAGACATCGGAGAGGAGGGCCAAAACTATAACTATTATCGTCAGATTCAAAAGCAGAAGGTTAGAGCAGCGTTGAAAAGGATGAGTAGTGACATGGTAGTTGGGCCAGACAACATACCTATCAAAGTGTAGAAGAGTCTTGGCGATAGAGGAATTGTGTGGCTCACAAAACTTTTTAACGAGATTATGAGGACAAAGAAAATGTCGGATGAGTGGAGAAGAAACACTTTAATTCCAATCTATAAGAACAAGGGGAATATGCAAAATTGCGCGAATTATAGCGATCTACTTAATTCGACGCGTGATGGAGCGATATCGGAAGGATAAAAAAGACTTACACTTAGTTTTCATTGATTTGGAGAAGGCGTATGATAGAGTTCCTAGAGAGATTATGTGGAAAACCCTAGAGAAGAAAGGGGTTAGGATTGCCTATATTAGAGCTATCAAAGATATGTATGAGGGAGCTTCGACTAGTGTGAGGACGCAGGATAGGGCCACCAAAGATTTTCCCATAACAATAGGATTGCACAAAAGGTCAACCCTTAAGTCCTTATCTTTTTATTTTACCTTTGGATGTACTGAAGGAACACATCCAAGATTTAGCACCGAGATGTATACTTTTTGCAGATGATGTAGTCTTGCTTGGTGAGTCGAGGGAGGAATTGAACGGGAGGCTAGAGACCTGGAGGCAAGCCTTAGAAGCGTATGGTTTCCGCTTGAGTAGAAGCAAGACGGAGCATATGGAATGTAACTTCAGCAAAAGGCGAATTAGGTTTACCTTGAAGATGAAAGTTGGAGATCATATCATACCCCAAGTTACATGGTTTAAATATCTTGGGTCCATAGTACAAAATGACGGAGAAATAGAAGCAGATGTAAGTCATCGTATTCAAGCTGGGTGGTTGAAATGGAGAAGAGCCTCATGTGTTTTGTGCGATAAGAAAGTACAACTTAAGTTGAAAAGAAAGTTTTATCGGACAGCAGTCAGATCGTCAATGTTGTTTGGTACAGAGTGTTGGGCGCCTAAGAGTCAACACGAGAATCAAGTAAGTGTAGCAGAGTTGAGGATGTTGCGCTGGATGATTGGTAAGACTAGACATGATATGATTAGGAATGACATCATTAGAGAGAGAGAGAGAGAGAGAGAGAGAGAGAGTGTGTGTGTGTGTGTGTGGGTAGCACATATAGTAGAAAAGCTGGTAGAAAATAGGCTTAGATGGTTTGAGTATGTAAAGAGAAAACTCATAGATGTCGTCGTAAGAAGAGTAGATCAAATGAAAGAGAGTCAAGTTAAAGGAGGTCGAGGAAAACCTAGGAAAACTATTAGAGAAACCATTAAAAAGGATTTAGAGGTTAATGAGTTGAATCCAAATTTAATTTATGACACAACACTATGGCGTAATTTGATCCATATAGCTGATCCCACTTAGTGGGATAAGACTTGATTGTTGTTGTATGTTTTCTTCAAGAAACCAACTTGATTTATATGATTAATTATTCATGGAGCATTAGTATTAAAAGTGATTTTTATGAAAAGAGAAGAATGAAAAAGACAAAGAAACAATATAAGCGACATTATCCTCAATTACATCAAAGTGAAGTTGGTGAGAAAACAATGAAGTAGGGGAAGTGTCTAAGACCATCCAACTCAAGGGGCCTTGATGCCCCATCTTAGTAAGGAATCACAACCATTAACTTTATGATAAAAGTGGGAAATATAAAGGTTCCAATCAGGAGCACATGGAGCAAATGGAGTATCTATGAGATAATTGCTTCATACCAAAGATAGAAGTAAAAGCTTGAATCTGGCAACCTGAAAGTCGGCCTCAAAGAAGTGGGAGAGAACGGTTGCAGTGGAGGTTCCACTAATACAACTGAAATCATTTTATGAAAACACCATCTGGATTGTAAATGAGACCTCCAAAGCATGGGAGAACCTAGGACCTGGATTCCCTGTTGTAACTGCTTCACGCAGTTTCACGCAGTGGTCAATCTTAGTCATAAAACATTAATCCAACGGTTCAGATTTGTTCTGCTAGTTTTCACACAGTTTAATCTCAGCCACTTATCTTTGATCGGACGGCTCACACGTCTTACAGCATCCTGTTGTTACAGCAGGAAATCTGCTTCCAGAGAACCTACGTGGAAGTGTATGCGTGCTTGAGCCCTCACTTTGTTTTGACACTTTTTTTTCTTTCGATACAATATATATACATAGAAAGTTTAAGATATTGTTTTCAATTTTGTTGAATAGCATTATAAATAGGAAATTGCTATGTATCGCGACAGTGATTGTCCCGAGATAACATGTACTCAATATTTCCTCTAAATTATGCCCTACCACCCCATTGATTTGTGGCCAAGAAGAAATTTGATTGGACAATTGATTGTCGCTAGCCATTCGGGACAATATCTCTCTAGAGAAATAGCATTGCTCTTATAAATATGTTGGTTGATCGGTCATGAATATTATCAAGAATTGGATGAAAAATCATTAATGGTTAAATGACCGTTTAGTTACTTACATAAAAAATTATTAATGTTTTCAAAATATAGAAAATCGCATAGAATAACTATGATGTTAATTTATACGTTCAAAAATGGAATGTTATATAACTGTGTGTGTAGAGTCTCCATGACCCAAAATTTATAGATTTGTTCTTATTCAGATGTTATCGATCAAATTACGAAAACCATCAATATTAAACTTCAAAGAGGGGACATGAGAAAGAGCCTAGGTACTACTGTCTCATTGCGTCTTTGTAAAAAAAAAAACTCATTGCGAGAGTTTCCAATGTAAGAAAGAGTATTCTAAACCATACCTTTGGGAGATAATAAGGTTGACGAAGCTAGTAACAAAATCTTACAAATAAGAGTATTTTTGTTAATGATCTCAACTTAAAGGTTCTTAACAGGTCTCATCGAGACACGTCACTTTGAAACAACTCATTTAAATTTTACGTGGTGAACTCTACTAGAACCAAAAACATGTCCCTCAAAAGTAATAACTTTTTTCTTGTAACAAAATGAAAAAGTCATTTGCTTCCTAGTTTTTCCCCAGCAATTGTTACTTCAGAGAGGACCTAAAATACCACTGGCGGACTCCATTCATGAGAATGTGAAATATTGAGTTCGTCCCTTGAAAAACTCATGAAAAATCCCTCACTTGAGGTGCTCTAAGGGCCATCATATAACACTATAAAATTACCTTCGCGGCATTTAATAAAAGGTTTCATCTAAGGTACACCAGTAAAATAGTCTTACACTATATAAAGTTTATTTTCCAAAAATCTCTTCATATTTCATTTTAATTTAATATTTCTTTTTATTAATCTAATAATAAAAATGAATGCATGTTTTTCTTGTGCAACATAGAATGACCTCAATAATGCATGCATGTGTTTTGTTTTTATATTTGGATATTTTCTTGTTAAAGCATCACATGGCATCTCATCTCATCACATGGAACATTTATCTTATTAATTAAAGTGGAACACGCCATAACACTATAAATTAGCATAAAGACGACACCAACATATCAGTCTTGTCGCTTTTTGTTGACAATGAATAATGAAATGATAAAAAGTAATTAAGTGAAGGGTAAAATTGGAAAAAAATATTACAACAAAACAATTCTTTTTATTAGAAGATCAAAATAAGATTTTTTATAGTGTCTGAGGTTGTTTCTAGTTTCTATTGTCATGGATTGTTTCTCCAACTGTCATTGATTGATCTTATATTAATAGGATTTGACTAATTTTTTAATTTATAATAGAAATAATATTATAAAAAATAATAAAGTAGATTAAATGAATGGGTAAATTGTCCTCGTAAGTTTACCTCAGTTGGTAGGGACAATGCATAATATATGCAGGGTCGGGGTTCAAACCACAGCCCAAAAAAAAAATGAATAGGTATATTGGAAAGAAAAAATTCAGTCTAAATGGATGCATCCCCTTCACATATTTTTGTAGATATATATTATGATTGAGTTACACGCATATATAGGTTGCTAATTTATATATGAAGGTGTTCCCTCAAAAAAATTTGTTACAAGTGTACACCTTAATTTTGTAAGTTGCATTTTTTCATTAAAAAATTGAAAAAATGTTTCTTAATTTCCGCAAAAATATCCTGTAAAAAAATTCCTTAAAAATAACTTTTTTTTTTGTTGTCAAGTTGTTTAGTGGATAGAAATTCATGAGGTATTCAGAGTTTGAGTTAAACTCACAGAATCTAAAAACATCTATCGTGAAAGCTGGTTCATTTTTTTAAATTAAAGTCAATGTGTGCCACTAACTTATTATTTTTCTTGATGATAAGGCTAACGAAACTTTTCATCTTTTTTTTTTACCCAGAAAGTTTCATCTTAAAAAAAAAAAACCATTAAACTTTTTTTCAGTCGGGTGAAGCAATTTTTTTTTGTAAAGCCCCAGAAGCGTTCACCTAGCAAACACTATTTTAAAATTGGGTAAAAAAATTCATGTCCCAAAAATAAATAGTTGAAACAATAATGTGAGACCACAACCCCAAAAAAAATTGTGAGACCACAAAACATTAGAAAGTTAGTTGCTCTCAAATAGAAAACGACAATTAAATTTGATTTTTTTTGGTTACATGAGAAAAATAAGCCAAAAAAAATGAAAGCTAAAAACAAAGACTAAGCATGAGAGTAACTTTCATGGCATCCGCAAGAAGGACTAATTGGACTAACTGAAGCTCAATCGGAGGATTGTTGAGAATCACCAAGTTACTAGAAGCTCTAGCACCAAGTTTAGCGAGAACGTGTGCACTCATATTACCTTCTCGAAAAGTATGCTAAAGTCGCACGGTCCAATCTTTGGCCAAGAATTGATGAATTATCGAAATCTCGTTCTCATAATGGTAATATCCAACATCCGTCGTTTGAACCAAGTGAATGGTTTGAAAGGAATCTGAATAACATATAATGTCTCGAAACCCTGCTTTCCAACAAAGATGAATGTCGTGAAACAAAGTCATGATCTCTACATGAAGAATGTTAGAGTAATCGATGCTACCATGATAACCCTTGATGAAATTTGTCATTATGATCCCTTATTAACCCTCCAAATCCAGCTGCACACGAGTTTGTTAAGGCACTTCCATCCACATTCAATATGATAGACCCAATATGCCCTTTGGGCCAAACAACATCTTGAGGCGCCTTTGGGGGACGTGACTGAGTAGGGAAACCATAAGCACAGAGGACATCCATATGAAGAGAATGAACTTTGGTTAAAAAGACCATTGAGAGAAGTGTTGCAGTCCTAAAAAAAACATTCCTCGCACACCAGATAACACACATAACGATGGGGATGATTATGCCAAGCTTGTCAATAGCTTCATGAGACCATTGAAGAAGAGAAGTATCTCCCATGGGTAGAACAAGGTTAGAGCCCACTATGAGATGCCAAACAACTTTAGCGCGATTACGACAATTAAATTTTGTTTACAACAGTGGGTATAATTCCCCTAAAAAAATAAATTGGGTGTGAATTAGTGAGGTGGATGCAGATTAACAAACATTCTCTGATCAAATTTGCAAAACTAACCGTTAATTTATTAGTTTTAAATAATAAACATCAATGGTTTTTTGGGTCCAAGTGAAAATATGCACATTTGCTAATTGAAGATTCATATTTTTAGGTTAATGTATATCAACAATTCATAGGTGTCTATATATACACACACTCATATCTATTTCTTCTAATCTCTTTTATACTCACATTGATTACTTGTATTTACGATGATGTCACAAATGCGTATATCTATTTTAAATCTACTCATTTACCCTTCCTCCAATCTTTTCTATTTCTCTTCTCTCGGCTATCATTCAACTTCAAGAACATTAATTATTTTGTATTTATGATGACACCATAGGTACATGGATCTATTCTAAATCTATTCATATTTCTTTCGTCCAATCTAGTCTATTTCTCTTCCCTCAATCGTCATTCAACTTCGAGAACATTGATTACTTGTATATATGTTGGTGCCACAAATACATAGATTTATTCTAAATCGATCTACCCATATCTCTTTCTGCCAATCTATTTCATTTCTCTTCCCCGACCGTCTTCAACTTTGAGAACACTGATTACTTGTATTTAACGTGACACAAGGAATACGTAGATCTATTCTTAATCTACTTGTATCTCTTTCCTCCAATCTATTATATTTCTCTTCCTCAACAGTCTTTCAACTTCAAGAACTTGTATTTATAGTGACACTACAAATATGTAGATATGCTTGCTAACAAGGGTCATCATAGTCCCTAGTTTGCCTTCTTAGTTTTTTTTTCTTTCATGGTGTTAGAGGTGTTTGTACATATGAGCTCGTTCATTGATTGCATCACGTATAAGGAAAAAGTCAATAAAAAAACTTGAGCCCACATGCTTTTCTATTTTACCGACAACCATAAAGAATTAGGTTGGACCATCTAGTAGGTTTTATTGGAGAAATTCTCCCCCCAGCCCATGCCTCTCGTCCACCTAAAAATCCAAAAATAACCCTTGATTTCCAAATTTTAGAATCCAAAATATGTAAAGGGATGAAAAAAAATGTATTGTATTTTGTTACGAGAGGAATTCAAAAGATGGAAAGGTGTATAAATGACTCTTTCTTACATTAAAAAATTCGAAGGTGTAAAAAATATTCTTTTTTACAAGAGTGATTCTAAGGCGTAAAAACTCGAAGGTGTAAAACATGTATTTTGTTGCAAGAGAGGTTTGAAACATGTAAAGATATTCACATTAAAAAATTAAAAGGTGTAAAAATGACTCTTTTTATTTTGTTTTGTTTGGATTCTAGAATTCAAATGTGTAAAATTCTTGAAAAAGTAGTTAGCCACAATTAATCGATGCTATATTGACCATGGCTAATTTTTACCTTTCTAAAGGATGGAATTTTATTTTATTTTTTATGAAGTTTCACTGTCACAAGAAGAGTTCGAACCATGTAAAAGGGCGTTTGGATTCTAAAATCACGATGTGTAAAATGATTTTTTTTGGTGTTTAGATTCTAGAATTCAAATGTGCAAAATCGTGAAATAGCAGTTAGCCATGGTTTAAGTGTGGTTAAATTGATCGTGACTATTTTTTTTCTTTTATAAATGGCAGCAAAATGCGCTACAAATTTTTCGGGGATGTAAGAGAGGCGTGAGGGTGGAAAAAGAATTTCACATTATATTGAACCATAATTGATCAGGTTTGTCCCATTAATATTTTGGATTACAAGATATGTATCCTACTCTGTCAAAAAAAAAAAAAAAGATATGTATCCATACTGTACTCGAATTTGGTTCTCCCTATGGATGTCGTGTCGTAGATGTGGGAATAAGAGATACCGTCTTTCTTTTATAATTTAAAGAAAAAAAATGTTTTTCTAAATAATTAAGTGGTTATTGAAATATTATATGATCATATATTATTATTTTATTTTTAAAAAAATCTCAAATATATTGAGATATAAATTTAGCCTCCCCTCTAAAATATTTCATAATAAAACAGACCCATAAGGTATTTTTGGGAGGGTATAATTCGAGAGGAGGAGGTGTCTTATTTTTTATTTTTTAAATTAAGTTATAAAATATTTATAAAAATAGGGTAAGTGTGATTGAATTGTTATATGATTATATATCATGATGTTCTTTCAAATTTTATAATCTCAAATCTATATTAAAAACCAAACCTAACCCTCCAAAATTCTTCTCCTAAATAGACTCTTAGGTTCTATTTGAGAGTGTAGGAGGAGAGGGGAGGAGAGAACTTTGGGTAAAATGAAGGAGTAAAGAGAAGTGAAAGAAATGATAGTTTTAACCTTGAATATGGAAGATTATTTTTCTTCGGAACATAAATTTTTTTAAGATGAGCGAACTCAAAAGTTATATTGGTTTTTGGATATGGGTGTACATGGGTTTGATCCACATAGTCAAACCCATCCAAAAAAAACCAAAAAATGTGGGTTGGATTGGGTAATTGGGTGAGTATGATTTTAAAAATGAAAAACTCAAAAAAATAAAGGGTTTCGGGTAAAATCAGACTCAAACCCAGTAAACTCGCATACCCATTAATGCCAACATTTTTATTTTTGTTTTCATTGGGGAGAAGGAGAATACAAAAGATTTTGGTCATAAATCACGTCTAATTTTCAAAATTGACAAAATTCATTCTCTATATTGAAAATCAGAACATGGTAAGTTACAAATTCGAATGTTGCAATTTTTGTTTGATTTGATGCTAATGTAATTTTATGTCATTCAACTTTAGTTTGTTGCGAGTATTTTATGATCAAATTCATTATTTAATATTATCATTTATTATTATTATTTATGCTAAAATATAGTGAAAATAGGTTATACAATTTTAAAAATAAAATAAAAAAGGTGAGTATTTTTTTTTTGAAAAAAAATTCGAGGACTCATCATTTAGTCATTTAATATTAACACAAAAAATTGGTTTTTTTTTTTTGGGTAATCCACTACCCAACTCAACTCAAACCGAAAATTAGTGGGTTCGCCTAAACCAACTCAATAGTGTAACGTGTGGTTATTTTACCTCACATAAACTGAAGTATCATATATGGTTCGGGTATTGGGTTTGGTCAAACTCAACCCAAACCGACCCACATACACCCCTAATTTTGAAGGTCTTAGATAAATTCTTCGAATTCATTGTATGTTGTTATAATACTCTACTACAACAACAACCAAGCTTTTTGTTAACCTAGGAATCTCAAACTCTCAGATTGCTGAGCTTAATGGTGCCATGATAGCAATTGAAATGGCTGCTCAAAAAGGTTGGTCGAATCTTTGGCTTGAAACCGATTCTATGTTAGTAACTCTAGCTTTTAAGTCTAAAACCATTGTCCCTTGTAGCCTAAGAAACAGATGGGATAATTGTCTTCACATCATCTCTTCCATGTCTTTTTTGGTGTCCCATATTTATAGAGAGGGGAACCACTGTCTTGGTAGGGTGACTGCTATTGGATTAGAACTTAGTATTAAATTTTGGTGGGATCACATTCCTAGTCAGATTAGCGAGGACTTCACTAGAAATAGACTGGGTTTACATTATTTTAGATTTTGTTAATTTTTCTGAGGGTTTGGTTGTTTGTCCCCCCTCTGTTTTTGTATCTTTTGTTTTTATATATATATAGGGCTTACTTCTCTGGCAAGTCTCCTTTGTTTTAAAAAAAAATAATAACCAAGCTTTATTCATTAAGTGGAGTTGACTACATGGATCAATTTACACCATTATGTTTTGTCATAAACCATATTTTGGTACAACTCATTAATCTCTAAATCTTTTTAGTAGTTTTTCTAGGTCTTTATCTACCTCTAATGATCTAACTATCCTCTAACTGATATACTCTTCTTATTATAAAATCTACATGTATTCTCTCTACATTTCCTATATCATTTGAGCCTATTTTTAACCATCTCTAATATTCTATTTGTTATTGTTTCCTCCAAATTCGTTCTTAATAAAACTGAAGTAACAAAGGGTAGTAAGGTCACACCCAAGGCCCAAACACACATATCTCTGGTTACTAGAATGTTTTATCCAACACCTTTATGAAGACGATAATGCTCGAATTCCAAGTGAAAGGATTTGTTGGATGCAGAGGTTGTTGTTGTTCTATTGTGTTCCTAAGGTGTTCAATGTATGCCTAAGTCGCGGGAAGGTGTGCGAGGCGATCATTGGTATTTGAGAAATTTATTGGCCCTTTCAAAATTATTGTGCACTGAAGAGAAATAAATTTAAGAGATTTTTTACTAGAGTTGGAATTTTTTGTTTGTTGCAATTCATTTTGAAGCTCATTCTCTCTCTACAATGTTGATAAAATTGATTAGATGGATATGAAATAATCTGTAACAACCAATTAGATCAGTCGGTTTAACTGGGAACCGGAACATGTTTCAGTCCTGAGAGGGATAGAAAACCATAATTCTAAAGAACCAGAAAAATTCAATGTGAGCCGGTGAAAACCGGAAGAACCACTAAATCCGATTTTAGAAAACCACTCGATCTCAAAAATAGAGTTAGAATTTATCCTTTTTCATATTTTTTTTTGTTTTTTTTTCTTTCTCAAGAGATATTTCTTCCATCATGAACACAAAACTCAATAAACTCTATGAAGAATCCCTCAAAAAGAAATAAAATATGAAGAAGAAGAACATTTTCTCAAAAACACAAACACATCGGTGCCGTAAAATCGCAACAACATCAATAATTACAAAAAAAAAAAACGTATGTTTGAATAGAAGAACATTTCCCATCTAGTACATATGAACTAATTAGTCCTCATGATCGAGACTTGAATACAAGAACAGTGAGACTTGAATACAAAAACGCAACTTTGTTCTTATTACTTGAAATTTGTTAAAATCCTTCCAAAACACATTGTGGGAGTCATTATTTGTCAACCAATTTGTGTAACCCTTCCAAAACCATTCCACAAATGCAACAACAAAAACATGTTTGTTCCTGCCCGAAAAAAAAAACTGATATTAACACTGCACTGAACCTATCAATTTCGAAAAACCTGTCCGCTGATACTTATGTTTCTTCTAACTGTATGATTTTGAACCAAACTTCGGGTTTCATACCATTCAGCTTGCAGCAAAAACATAGAACTTTAAATCTAAATTGCATTTGATTTTTTATGGTTCCAAATCCATTCATTTCCCTTTTACCAATTTCCCCATATCACCATCAACATCCTACTAACAATTACTTATGATTCACGAGCCTGGATATCCAAGAGAACCACTCCCATCATATGAAAGCGATAAATTCACAATTGCAGGGTTGAAATCAGACTTGCACCAGTCAAACAATCGACACTTGTTTGACATTTAAACAAAATATGGCACGCGAATTCAAAAGGGAAAATCACACATCTCACATTTTGTCGGATAAGGTAAATGTTGTTCTTGTAGTTAATCCCAAGTTGGTAAGCATCGTCTGTAAATTCTCCGAATTAAGTTTTGCATGTTAGGAGGAACTTTAGTTCTCCCCACACACTATCTAAATCTCCTGACAAATGGCACCTTTCTTCCTTCAATGGCATATGACACATATCTTCCTTCAATAACATCTCATAGGAAGGTTGTATCTGAATTTTACAGTATACATGTCATTCTTCTCGTCATTCCAAATTAATGCATAAGGTTGGTTATCTCCAAATAAAGGTATAAACATTATTGTTTATCTCACATCAATAAGAAACAAGCTCTGAATTTTGTCCTTGTCCCTTTGTCACCCCCTTTGAAACATCAAGTCCCTCGCACCATCTCATACACTTCGTACTTATGAGGAGATTGCACTTATCTAGAATGTAATGACCGCAACCATCGATCATGCATTACCTTTACCTTACTTCTATCTTGTAACCGCCATCTACAACCATTCACTAGAGTATGACGAAATGACCAAATACTACGCCACAAGTAGCCATGACTATAACCAAGTGTAGAATCAAGAAAGTGTGAATGATGGAAATACCTGGCCCTCAAAAGTCTAGCTACTAACCACTTCGGTTTCATTATGATATTCCATCCTTTCTTGGTCTAACATGAATTGATTAAACATTTTCAAATTCCAAAACTCATCTCTCATTTTGTTTTAAAGCAATCAAGTCTCTTCTATGTCATCCATCAAATAACTTTGTTATGGGGTCTTCCTCCCCACCAAAAGGCATTGATCAACCTCTCTATATCATTAATAATAGCATTCCTAATAAGGAAAACACACATGATATAAGAAGGAATATATTGTAGAACCGACTTTACCATAACACAAGCAATAAACTAACAAGGTTAAGCAATGACAATTCCACCTATTTCTCCTCCAACACAGCAAAAGTTAAGGAAAATACTATTTATCTTCACATATGCATTAAGTGAAGATAATATTGCTTATTGCCTTAGTTTATGTTTTGATGATGTCTAAGATAGCTAGATTTATTTGATGATGTTCTTTTGTGTTGATTAGCTTTAGCTTAGAAACTTGTTAAAGCACCCTAGCAAATCATGTCTCATAGTGTCATGTGATTCTTTGATGTCTTGTGTGTCATGTCTAGTGTCATGTGAATCTTTGATATCTTGTGTGTTGTTATATATGGAAAATCCATTCGTAAATTGCTTGATTCTATTCATGATTCATTGATTCGTATCAAGCATTCCTTTTGTCCATTTTCCTTGTCTCTCTCCTTTTGAATCGAGTCAACTTTTCCTGAATAGTATCACAGTCAATCTATTCACAGTTTTCTTGAATAGTATCGCAGTGAATCTATTCACAGTTTTCCTGAATAGATTCACAATGAATCGATTCACAGTTTTCTTGAATCGATTCACAACTGAATCGATTCACAAAAAGTCTGAATCGATTCAAATGTTGTCAACACCTATTTTTCACTTCTTTCTTGCCTGAATCGACTCAAATTTTAGTGAATTGTATCATGAAACTCTCTGACTTTGATTGAATCGATTCACAAGAGTTTGAATCATATCAATCTTCATTTGGGGAGATTTGAATCAATTCAAACTCTGTTTGATGCGTATCAATCTTCATCTGGGGATTTTGAATCTATTCAAATTCTGTCTAAATCTATTCAATCTGTCTGACTGTCTGAATCGATTCACACATTAAATGAATCGATTCAATATGTTGTTTTTGGCCGAAATCTTGCTCTTGCCACCCTTTTCTATATATACTCACTACCTCATAACACCCAAAGTATTGAATCATTTGCATCTATTCTCTCTAGGTCTCAAAAACTCATTGCTCATACATTCTTCAAGATTAAACACTTTTTCTTAGAATCACTTTGTCTTTCAGTGGGTAGATTCTCTAGGGTACTAGTAGGGATTGTAAGTTGGTTGTCTCAAGAAGATTGATTGGGCTTAATCAAGGCTTCAAAGGAATTGAATAATCTCATTCCACCTCCAAAGGGCTTGGGGGTCTTTCTAACCATTCTTGAGATCGAAGGGGGTTTGTTTACCGGACGTAGCATTGAAGACTCGAGTGAAGAGATCGAAGGAGTGCACGGGTAATTCAATGATCCGAAGATTCAAGGAGCACCAAATTCAAGGGGTACTTGAAGTTTGGAGGAGCTTTGTTTTACATAGGAGTTGAAGAATTAAGGCTTTAATTTGAAGGAACTCTTGTAAACATTGTAATCAACTTTTCATACATAGTGGATGACCTTGGTGAAGGAGTACTTCATCAAGTAGATTAGAGGTAGCCCTTAGCGAGGACAAACAAGGGTGAACTACTGTAAACCTCGGTTCTCTCTCTCTCTCTCTCTACTTTCATTATAGCACTTGATTATTTGAATAATTGATTATTGAATTGCTAGTTTTGATCTAAGTAGTGTTTTCTCAAAAGATTAATCTAAATCCATTTGATTTAGGTTAAAACAATTTCACTTGGATCATTTAATTGCATTACCAATTCAATTATTCAAATTCATGTGTTTTGTGTTTTCAATTGGTAATTAGGTTTATTGTCATATAGGTTTGGTTTGAAATTGTATATTGTTTTGTATCTTGTTCAAGGATTGTTAATAATTGATTGTGTTAAAAAGATTTGTATCGTGAATCTCTCAATTCTAAGATAAAATCTTATTCCGCATATATTTGATATTTGTTAATTCATTGTTTGTGATTGTTCAAGCAAATTTCAAATAGTCAATTTTGTTAAAATCACTTCTCACTAAATCTCCGAAAAGTTTTTCAAAAGCGCTATTCACCCCCCCGCTCTAGCTTGGTAACCATCTAGCCATATAGACTAACATTAAGCAACCTACATTGGAGTTGCTGTAAAGACATTGTTAAGAGGTCAAATACAGTTGTATTTTATTAAAAATTATGTAGTCAATTTTTAAAAGTGAAAAAAGTGATATTTTTAACATAAATTTTTCTATTTTTTAGTATCTTAACAAATGCAAGGATACTCTCTGGTGAGACACTTCAACAAAAAGGGAGGATACAAATAATTTTCCAAAAAAGTGAGATAGACTAAGTTTGGTAACAAGTGGTGAATAATTGATAAACCATCTTATATTAGATGAATTTATAAGAGATAATTGATAAGTTCACTCGCACTTGATAGAGGATAAACAAATTAATTAAATTTCTAGTGTTTAGTAAAATTAACGTTAAATATGAAATGACATAAAAAATATTTAATTAATAATTAAAATTTCGATCAATATTACATGGATAAAATTGAGATAAATATAAACTATAAGTTTTAAGTTATAAACTACTTACTCTCTCTATAAAAAACCTCTCGCCTCTCTCTAAAAACCAGAACCCTGCCACTTAATTACACCTTCTTCCACCCCAATCCAAACCATTAATTTACAAGATGTAGCCGATTAGGATGGTGGTGCAACGAGTGACATCAATCATCCGCACCACCTCTAAACGTCAGATCTATCGGCGCCGGCGTTAAGATTGCTGTTCTCCGATGGTCTTGCATGTTTTGGTTGTTTTTGTTCGTCTTCGAAACGACGACAACTTTTTTAGTTTTGAACTGTTGCGTGTTTTATTTCCTGTTGGTGTGTTTGTGATGGAGTAGGCCACAAGTTTGGTGGTGATAGGAGGTGAAGGTGGTGATGTCGTGGTGGTTTTTGCAGTGGTGGTGTCGATGTTGTTTTGGTGGATCAGTGGATAGAAGAGTCAGGCTTGGGGTGGTGTGGTGGTGGATCCGGGATCTGTGGTGGCAGATCCACAGTGTGGTGGTGGCGATGAAGTGGTGATAGAGAGCATCGAAAACGTTCAGGATGTTTCGTTGTTGTTTTCTTAGTGGTTGTGTGGTGGCTAGGGGTGTGTGGTGTTGGCTGATGGGAGGGCCAATGGGGTTTATTGGTTTTGAGTGGATATTGGTGTGCAGTGGCGGAGCCCTTCATGGGCTGGGGTGGGCCACGGCCCACCCGGAAAAATTAAGACCATAGGTCTATTTTACAAGATTTTATGTAATTTTGTGTCGGTTTTAGGTTTCGGTTGATCCAAATTCCCGCAAAGTGGTGCAGTGACCCACCCAAAAAATTTAAATAAATCAATTATAGGTTTATTTTGCGAGACTTCGAACAATTTTTCAATGGTTATAGTTTTTCGTGGTTTCAAAAGTGGCATACGTGATTTTTTGTGAGGCTTATACGCATGTTAGTGGAGGCTTATAGACCTATGAATTTGCATGAATTTCAAACTCCGTCATTTCAATTTCGTACTTGATGCTTATTACAACTTTAATTTATGTTTATATATTATAATTAATTTTAGTGGCCCACCCGAACTTTTTTTTCTGGCTCCGCCACTGTTGGTGTGGTGGATTTAACCGTCTTGAGTGATGGTTGGGGGAGGTTTTGGAGGTGTGATTTTGCATGGTGGTTAGTGGGTGTTGAAGGCCGCCTCTGTTTTTGGGTTCCTTTCTACCGTCGCTAGCCCTTGTAGAGTTTAGGTGTTTTGGGTGATTTGAGGTGCGAGGCCATTGAGCTGAGCCTTTTCCTTACTAATATGATTTATGGTTGCACCACTTTTTCATCCGGTTGTTTGCTTTACAAGTTTGTGTCCTGAACTCTAGTGGGTCGGTTATTTTTGCTTCGAGATTGGTCGGTGTCTAGTTGCAATTTGTTTTGGAGAGGGGTACCTTACTGATTTGGGTCTGATATCTGGTTGATCGATCACTTTTGATTCGAGATCGGGAGTTAGTTCTTTGATTCAAGTTTTGTTTTGGGCTATGGTGTGTTTTTAGTGGACCAAAGGTTGAGATGTGGCGGAAGCTGTATGAGCATTAGTTTAGGAGAGTGTGGCTCAACTATGGTGATGAGAAAATGTTGTTTGCTCTATAGGGGTGTTTTTGTTGGGGTGAGTAGTGGCGATGGGTGGTTATGGATATCGTTTTCAGTGGTTGTTTGAGACAAAATCTTATTTTGGTGGTGAGGTTTTATTTTGGTGGTTATTGGCCTCATAGGTGTTGAAAGCAGAGCATGTTTGAGGTGTTGTGTGTATGAGTGTCTTTCATGGTGTTTATTTTAGGTGTTCCGCCTATATACTACACGTCTATAGTTTGTAGTTTTTAATTCATCAGTCTCTGTTCGTCTTGAACAGGGATCTGGTCGTTTAATAAATTTTGCTGTTAAAAAAAAACTATAAACTACTTAAATTAAATTATCAAAAAAAACATTATAAAACTATGAACTCGTGTGAACTGACGCCTACAAAACACATTATTTTTAATTAAATGAACTTATAAGAATAAACTATTAGAGATCGTGGGAACTATCTCTGTGAGCTTAACTCAGTTCATAGGGATATATATGACGTAATTGAGGTTCAAACTTTAAATACCTTATTTCTCCCCATTTAAAATATATGAGCTCTAACCACTAAATTATTCGGAAAAAAAGATTGTGTTTCTTGGTGGACATGAAAAATTTGTCTTGCTAGACATACACAAAATCATAGAGATCGTGGGAGCTTTCTTCTCGCCCAAAAATAAGGCTATAGATCTATTTATTTATATTTCCTAGTTAATGACGTTTTCGTGCAGTATTATTTATTAAATGAGTGATATTTGTATAATTAATTGTGTACAACTTTTGTGACAACTACTTTTTCTCTATTCTTATTAGACAAAAAGAACAGAGAGAGAAAGAAAAAGAGAGAGAATAAAAAAACATGTGAGTATGAGAGAGAAAATTGTTTCAAAAGTTGTCAAAAAGTGGTTGTACAAATATCATTTATTCCCTCCGTCCCATAATAACTGAGCCATTTGCAAAAAAAAAAATGTCCCAAAAATAATTGAGTTATTTCACTTTTCAATACAATATTAATTACTTTTTCCCTTTATAACTCTAATTAATACTACTTTCACCACTCCCAATTCAATATATTATACTTTACATTTATGATAAAGAAGAATGCACCGGTACTTGATAAAAACACTTAAAATCATTTCGCTCTCTCTTTCATTTATACACTTTTCTTAATCCGGGTGAAATGAGAAAATGATTCAATTAAACTGACGGAGAGTATCTATTTATTAGATCAATTTAATTTTTTTTTTTTGAAAGGAGGATCCATTTAATTATTTTGTTTTGACTAAAAAGGAGGATCCATTTAATTATTGGTCAAAAAAGATGTAATCAATTAATTAATGAAGTGAATGGGAAAGATGAGGCTACCTACTTACTACTACAACCCCCCATCTCAGCCGCTACGGTATCTTATTCTCTCTCTGTCAGTCTCTCTCTTACAAACGGTGACCGTTTCGTTCACAAGTCACAACACTATATTAACAATTCGCGTGTCCTTTACCTTCTTCATTTCATTAGTTACTAAACTAACTACACTCTTTCTTTCATATCCCAACTTAATCAAATTAACGATTAACATAAACACTATACCATACCCTCTCTCATTTTCATTTCTCCAGGTTCGTTCGATTATTTATTCAATTATACAATTTTTTACTTCTCAGATTTATATTCTTCACGTGCGTTTCAATTCTGTGTTTATGAATTTTCACCGATTATTACTGTATTAATCAAGACAAAATGTTTCAGTATTTTCATTTTTAGATGATGAATATTGTTTTTTAGCTTGAAGTCAACGCTACTATGCTTGGATAAAATTTCTTTACCTGTTTGTGATTTGAGTTGAAAAGTAGAAAAAGACGAAATCTGAGAACAATAATAATTCAGGTTGAAAATGTTGACTGCTGGAAAAGTTCACCTAATTGTTTTTTTGGTTAAATTCTGAATCAGATGTTATAGGCTACAGTTATATACACGTGATTAGTAGTACAGTGTTGGTGGATTCATTAATTAATTTTGTTTGGAATGAAATGAAAGAGGAAAATTAATCTTATTTCAAATTTTCTGCCGTAGGTTGGTTGGGAAGTACATTTTTTTTTGGAGGCAACATGTTCCTTCTTAGAAGACAAACCCAGAATCAGCCGGAGAATACTTCCTTAACTCAGGAAGCTAAGGTAAATTAAGTTTATTTTGCGATTGTGATTTCACTAAATTCAATGTCGATTCAAACATGTGTTTAGTCCGTGGTTATGTATACTCATAATTACCAAAAATTGTGTGATGCCGTTGTCAAATGACCGGGTGTCCCGAATCATAACAAAATCTAAGTAAAAATGAGGCAAAGAAAATTGATGTATCTGGTCCAAAATTTGGTTTAGATACATAACTTTCTTTGACTCGTTTTTCCTTATATTTTCTTTGACTCTATGTATAGAACATAATGAGTTCAATGTAAGAGGTTTTGGATTCGATCCCTGCTATTGATATTTTCCCTTCCTAAACAAATTATCCAATAATATTTTGCTGTTTGCTTATCCAAAAACAAATAGATCTTGGTATCTCGGGGGATTAATACCAGACTTCCAGCTAGGCGATACCTGGTTCACTGAAAAATTTCAGAATTTTATGTATAATTATTAATTATTGAAAAAAGTTCTAAATAAAAGTAGCTGGTGATTTTGATTGCATTAGATCTTCTCTCTATGGTATCATGTAACGATAATAGGAAGATTTTATGCTTTGACTCTGAAAGGATCTGATGTGATTTTGATTGTACCTTGATCTATGAACAGGTGGCTGAACTAAGAGCTGCTATTGGGCCCTTATCTGGGCGTCGGTTGAAATATTGCACAGATGCATGTTTAAGGAGATATTTAGAAGCACGGAACTGGAATGTCGATAAAGCCAAGAAAATGCTGGAGGAATCACTCAAGTGGAGGTCTACTTATAAGCCTGAGGAAATCCGTTGGGTTAGTTTGATTTTTCTGGCTTTGTCGTTCACATGCTTAATTGATGATGCCGAAACTTTTGTATCATGAACATGTTATAATTGTAATGTTGATCCATGCCATAAAGGATTTGACAAATTGATGAAGCACAAAGTCGTCTGGAGTTCTGCTATTTTTCTCTAACTTGTGTTGACCTTGCTTAATGGTTCATGTGTTATTTTGCCTCTTCTCTTAGCAAAAACAATTAATTTCTTTGTATGACTTTTCTATATTTTTTCTTTAATTTTTAATCTGCTGGAAAAGATATTTCTCTCTATTCTATATTTTTTCAAGTTTTTTTCTTGGAGAACATTATGCTTGGATTATAGATCAATATTTAAGTATGCACTGTCCATATTACTCAAATGTAAAGTCAACAACAACATGCATGTAAGTTTCAAATTGTCAAAATTAAGTTGCTATCATTGTTGAGTTGTAATTTTAAAATTGATTAAGATCGTACATTATCTTCGGAAGACATTTAGTTCCAAAAATGATGTGCTACCTACCGCATGAGTTTAATATATGCATAGCCTGTTAGGACTAAATGAAGTTATCATTAAATGATAGGCCATTTATGCATATTTCTCTTTCATGCATCATAAACTTATATATTTACAATTTAATGGTTGGTAAATTCAGGCTGAAGTAGCACATGAGGGCGAGACTGGAAAAGTCTCCATAGCTAACTTTCATGACATACATGGGAGGACAGTGCTTATAATGAGACCAGGGATGCAGGTTTGAACTAAGATGTACTTTCATTATTAAAGCTATATGTAGTTAACAATCTTGTACATAACTGGTCAGCTAACTCTTTTTAATCTGTTTCCTTCTGTCAGAACACAGTATCAGAAGAAAATAATATCAAACATTTAGTCTATCTGTTGGAAAATGCGGTGCTTAATCTTTCCGATGGTCAAGAACAAATGTCATGGTTGATAGACTTCACAGGATTTTCATTTAGCACAAAGATTTCTACTAAAACTGCTCGTGAGATTATTCACATTTTACAAGGCCACTATCCGGAAAGGCTTGGTATAGCTATTCTGCACAACCCACCAAGAATATTTCAGGCTTTCTATAAGGTTTGTACTCCTTCCCTGCTGCAAGTATATTTGTTCTGCTTCATTGTCACATGCCGTTATGTAGTTAGTTTTTCTAATCTTTAGGTGATAGGTCACATTGCATGGTTGTGGTTTGTCTCATTTATATTTTATTTTAAAGATCAAACAATACTTGCAAGTGTATTTTCTTTGTCTCACCAATTATAGAACATTGATATTGATTATCCAAATCATATTTCCCTTTCTGCATTTTTAAATTTGATTAGGACTTTCAAATTTACACTATTAGTATTAATTTTTGAAAGCAAGTCCTGACATGATTTCCCATGGGCCCCTTCCCACAGTCCCCGATTTATGTCCCGATCTTCTTCCATTTGTTTTTTCTATGCAAAGGTTTATCTCACTCTTCTCTCGTTTCAATGGAGAGAATCCATTTCCGTTCTTTATGGATTTTGGTCAACTTCTCGTGCTTACAATTTGAGGTTGAATCATGAGTTTTTAACAGTGACCTCTTTCATTTAACAAATTTGAAGTTACTTTCATTTTGATAGGCTATAAAGTACTTCCTGGATCCCAAGACAGCTCAGAAGGTAAAGTTTGTTTATCCCAACAGTAAAGACAGTGTGGAGCTGATGAAATCACTCTTCGACATGGATAACCTTCCTAGTGAATTTGGTGGAAAAACTACTTTAAAGTATGACCATGAAGAGTTCTCACGGTTGATGACCGAAGAGGATGTGAAAACTGCCAAGTTCTGGGGACTTGATGATGAGAAGCCCTTCACCACTAAGAATGGCCATTCTGGAGCAGAGGTAGCACCAGAGCCAGTGGCCTAGTATAGTTAGTTGATCAAGTTTTCATATGATAACTGTTATTACGCCCAAACTGTATTTTGTGGCTAGTTATTAAGGAGGTGAATAAACAGTGCTATATAGTTGTATTCATAATGGCTAGTTACTGTAATCCTCAAATTTTCATTGATATTCCAACACCCCAAATAAAGAGTATTAAGGGTGTGGCTCCCATGATTTGATATTCCAATTACGTATCTGTCCATTGACTCAATTCTGTAGACTGTAGATCGTGCAAAATGAAGTTCTAGTGGCTTGAATTCCACCTTGCGTCATGGACACATTATAGTTTTTATTTTTTATTAAAGGAAATGGACACATTATATTGTCACGCTAGAAGACAAAATGCACATTATTGTCACGCTTTTCATGCCTTGTTATTGCCGGCAAGCATTTACTTCCACGACTCTTATGAGAAATTCCAAAGAATTCTTCTAGATTTTGGCAAAGAAAATTCTTGTGGACTTGAAGTTTTGTCTTGTATTGAATTATTGAACTTTGAATAAATTAGAACCAGTAAAATTAAGAATTTTTGTCCCAAGAATAAACAGTAAATTTCTACACAAATTAAGAAAATTATGGATTTGTCTAATGCGCATAAGGAAAATAGTTTTGCACTATGTACAAACGTGTGCTTCACTTATGAGGAAAAAGAAAATTAAGGAGCCTGCAACTATCGGAAAAACTACGACTATTGTTAACTAAGAAAAATAATTCATAATAAAAATAAAAAAAGTTGTATTTGTGTGGTGTTTTTTGAAATGTATCAATATAAGTTAGACCCATACTATTAGATCAGTAAATTTTATCATGTCTTAATTAATCTAATTTTGAGATTTTTTTATTCATCAGTGAAAACCAACTAATATATGATATGATGCAAGATTTATCTCATTTATGCAAAAAAAAAAAAAAAACCAAAATTAAATACTAGTATGAAATTCATTGAGTTTTCAGTCCAAAATTTTGGCGTATTCAGCATCCTTTGGAATGAAATTGGTACCTCCTGGATTTTTATTAAAAAGCTTTCTACAATTTTACCCTTATCATGCCAAAGTTTTGGGTAACAAAGCATATAACTAAGCCATTGATACAATTGTTTTATTGTTCCTAAGTGAGTTTTCAAGTGACTAAAGATTCTATGATTTCTTCTTTCAAAGAAAAATGATTCTATGATCACCATTCACCAATACTCATATAGGCATGAAAGAATTGTTCTAGTGTCAAGTGATTAATAAACTATTATAGACTTTCATGCCCTCTCAAGAGACTAATAAAATTATTAAACGGTAAATAATCATATCGATATGGAGAAAAATAAAATGATTCTAGTGTCAGAGACTAATAAACTTCATAAATGTGTAAAAGAATTCAAAATTGAGTCACATTACAGTTACAACACCGTAGTTATATAAGTGTAGTTAGATATTAATTAGTTCACTAAATCAAACAAACAGGTCCCGTAGCTCAGTTGGTTAGAGCGTTGGTCTTATGAGCCGAAGGTCGCGGGTTCGAGCCCCGCCGGGACCATTTTTTTCTTTTCCAATTTTATGCATGTGATTTGGATGCGTTTCCTACCCTGCCTTATTTTGCTCCAATCATGCACTACATGAGTTGTTTTGCATTAATTGTCTTTTTTCCCTTTTTGTCAATTTAAATTGTCATCTTTATAAAATAAATAAATAAAAATTATCATTTTTAAGACTAGCCAATATAATCTTTTCTTTTACTAGTATACCCTTCTATATATGTGACAAACAATAGGAAGTAAACAAAACAAATACCCTTATACATGCGTCATGTGTGGATGCGTTTCCTACGCTGCTTTGTTGTTTTTGCTCTAATCATAGAGCATTCTACACGAGCTCTCATCAAACAACATTTGTTTAAAGAGATCATAGAGCATCTCTCTAGTCAACTCATTAATATTTGTTTAACTTCCTTGCTTATCATACGGAAATTATTGGACAATATTTTTACTCAGGTCTTCGAGCATGCATGGGCGGCATAAATTGTACGTAAGATAATAAAGTATTTACACGAGTATCATAACATTTTTACTATAAAATAAAAATAATGGTTGTATCACGACAAACGTATTATAAGAAAATTTAATCACATTATTCCGTCAAACAGTTTTTTTTCACATCAAAGTAAATAAAAATCAATTTATTATAGTATCCTTAAAAAAAAACAATTTGTTATAGTAGGTGCAAATAAGATATAGGCCTATATTGTTTCAAAAGATATTGGCAAATCATAAAAACTTTAAAAGTGACAAGAAATCAGACGGAGTATGTCAAAAGATATTGGCAAATCATAAAAAGTGACAAACGCAGCATTTCACCAAGCTGGTGATCGTGCATATTTCAAGTATGAAATTTTAATTATTACAAAATTAATTATTTAAATTTGTACCGTCTGATCTTGATCCAATGTTCTTTGATGCATATGAGATTTTCACTGATTGCATCGTATCTGTGTTCTTATATATTCTATGTTCTTATATATAAGAGTATTGTAGGATTCTCTCTCTCTCTCATACACACAGATCATAAAATTTATAATTTTTTTTTGAAAGAATAATACTATAGATGGCCATATAATATTTCAATTACATTTGATTTATTATTAACACTTATTTTATAGTTTCTTTAATTTAGAAAATATTAATAAGTTTTCCTTCCACAAAATTCCATATCCCAACATACCCCGTCTATGCAAAACTATGTGCAAAAACCATCAAAATTTACACACCTTTTCTCCCTTTTTAATTATGAGACCACAAAAATCACCACTATAAACAATGTGTAGTTAAAATGGCATTGGATCAGTTGGTAACAGTATTAGATCAAAAGGTTGAGGTTGAATAACATAAAGGATAAAATGATTTTTTTTAAGAATTATTTTCAATATATGTAGTTAATATGAATATGTTGCCAATGATTTTGTAAAATTCCATAAGTTGGACCCATTCAATAGTTATAAGTGAATGTTCAAGACTTTGATTGAATTTGACTATCATTCTTTGATTATGTCTATTTAACACAATGAAATTTTCTTGTAGCTCTTCGAAAAATTCTTCAACGAATTTTGGTTCCATTTTTCCATATTGCTATCATTTATTTATGTCAAATAACAAAATAGGTTCAATTGTACATGAACTATTAATCTATTATAAGTATATTATGTAAATACTACATAAAAAAGAAGATCTTGAGGGTTTAAACATCCTATATTACATGAAAAGTATACATCGTATATGAAATATATGAAATGTATATTCAATTTGTCATGATTGATCTGTGAAAATTTTCAAGTATATCATATTTAGATGTAACTTTAATAAATCAAAAGTTTAGACATTCATAATCCTTCTTGTAGAAAAAAAGACATTCATAATCTCTACAACAGTTACAAATTAAATAATTTGACATACATAAATGTTCTCACCTCAATAATAAGAACATTATCCTTAGAGTCAATTATAGGGCCAAACTGGGTGACCAAGGAGCCAATTTTAAATTTATGAGACTTCCAACTATGGGGCTTATATGAAAGGGTATTTTATTATCCTTGAAGTATTAACATGTAGACGACTCAAATTTTTATGATCCCTTAAATTGACAACTCTAGCCATGCAAATTAATAATATTTTCAATTGATCCAACTATCAATCTTAGAGAACATTGATATTGATATGTATTAGAGAATAAAGGAAAAAAAAGTAGAGATAGTTAGTGAGATTACATGATATACAAGTAACCGTGTTTAACTTGTTAATAACCGAGATTAACATGTTAATTAGGAGCTATGTAGTCCTATATATACTCCTTGTACATGTTGATTCATCTATGAGAAATGAGAGATATTCATTTTTACACATTTCATAATATGGTATCAGAGCTTGTCGAATTCAAGGGCCACCTACCGATTCACGCACCAAGCCCAAAGAGTGATGGGCGTGTATTGGGAAAAACCAAAGTCCCACAACGGATAGATAAGACTCGTGATAAGAGTTTATATAGAGGAGACAATCCTCACCTTACAAGCCGGTTTTGTAAGGATGAGTTAGGCCCCAAATTTCAACATGGTATCTAGAGACTCACTCTCTCTCTCTCTCTCTCTCTCTCTCTCTCTCTCTCTCTCTCTCTTCTTCATGAAGAAAGTTTGTTACAAAGTTAGTGATAACAACTTTTCTTCATCTTCTTCAACCTCACGCCATTGATTCACCATTGATTCTTCGCAAATTCTCTGCAATTTCTTAGATTCATCCTTGAATCCTTGCATTTTTCTTGTCTTGATCCTTGTCTCATCTCGTTTTCACCATGCCTCGCCAAACACAACCTGATACTGAATCAGTGTTTTACGTTCATCCAAGTGAAGGTCCGAATTCTGTTCTCGTTACTCCTCTATTGGATGGAACAAATTATCTTGCATGGAGCCGTTCCATGATTCGTGCCTTTGGCGCGAAAAACAAATTGAAGTTTGTCAATGGATCCATGGAAGTTCCTAATGAAGATGATTAGAACCGTAGTGCATGGGAACGGTACAATCATCCATTGAACATAAAACATTAACTCTCCTTTTATGTCAGGTATATCATCCATTTTCTCTTGTTTCATTTCTTCTAAATCTGATATATGGCTTGTAGATTCTGGAGCTAATGAACACATTGCTTCCTCTGCACATTGGTTCACTTCTTATCACAAAATTAACCCAAAACCTGTTAATTTACCTAATGGTATTTGTTCTTGTTCAATATGCTGGAACTATTCACTTTTCACCTCATTTTCAACTTGACAATGTCATGTATGCACGTTTATTCAATATGAACTTGATCTCTATTTCTAAATTGTGTCAGTCTTTAAATTGCTATGCCACTTTTCATAATAATAAATGTTTCTTACATGATCTTCACTCCCAGAAGATGATTGGTTTGGGTGATCAGATTGAAGGTCTATATAGATTAGCTTTAGATTCTTTCAATACACCTTTATGCAATAATTTGTCTGTCAATCATATTTCCACCAATACAAATTTAACCATCCCATCTTCTTCTTTATGACATTTTAGATTAGGACTTATATCTCATAAAAGACTCACTCATATGTCTCAACTATATCCCAGATTTAATTTTGATCATAATGCAACTTGTGACATATGTCATTTTTCCAAACAAAAGAAATTACCTTTTACTTATAATTTGTCTGTTGCTTTTAGTAAATTTGAACTCTTGCATTTTGATATTTGGGAGTCCTATATCCACTACTTCTGTACATAACCATAGGTACTTTCTTACCATTCTTGATGACTATAGTAGATTTGTTTGGATTGTTCTCTTAAAATCCAAGTCTGAAGTTTCTCAACATGTTAAGAACTTCATTTCCCTCATTGAAAACCAGTTTCATATCACTCCAAAAGCCATCATGTCTAATAATGGTCCTGAATTCTTACTTCATTCATTATATGCTTCTAAAGGCATCTTAGATCATAGATCATGTGTTGAGACCCCCCAACAAAATGGTAGGGTTGAATGAAAACACCAACACATTCTCAATGTAGGTAGAGCTCTCCTATATCAATCCAAACTTCATGCTTCATATTGGTCATATGCTCTCCTTCATGCTACCTTTATCATCAATATAGTCACTTCCCTTATCCTTCACAACAAATCACCTTATCAGTTACTCCACAATAAAGTCCCTAATATTGAATCTTTCAAAGTTTTTGGTTCTTTATGCTACTCATCTACCCTTCAAGCACAAAGATCCAAACTATCACTTAGAGCCAGAAAATCTGTCTTTTTGGATTACTCTATTGGCTTCAAAGGCTCAGTTCTCTTAGATGTTCATTCTAGAGAGATTCATATATCCAGACATGTTCAATTTTATGAACACATTTTACCTTATCCATCAAATCCTTTATCCATAACTACTACATGTAATTATTTTTCATCTGATACTTGCACTGCAAGTAACCTTGCACCAGTTGTTTCCCATACTCCTTCTCCACCTATTATTGATCCTGAACCACCATATATTGAACCCGCACCACCTACACCACCCATTATCAGAAAATCTACCAGAACCATTAACCCCCTATCACATTTACAAGACTATCTCTGTAATAATGCATCTGCTTCATTTCCTGCTTTATCTGTCAATGTTAAGTACCCTATATCTGATTCCTTATCTTATACTAATGTGTCTCCATCTCATTGTGCTTATTCGTTATCTCTTGATTCACACATTCACCCAACAAAATATGATGAAGCAAACAAGCACACTTGTTGGCAGCATGCAATGCAAGCTGAGCTTACAGCTCTTGAAAACACTACCACATGGAAATTGGTGGATTTTCCACAAAACATCAAACCAATAGGTTGCAGGTGGATATACAAAATCAAACATCATGCAAATGGAACCATAGAGAGATACACAACTAGATTGGTTGCTAAAAGCTACAATCAAAATGAGGGATTGGATTATTTTGATACTTATTCACCAGTTGCTAAGCTTACCACAATCAGAACTATAATTGCTTTGGCTTCTATAAACAACTGGCATATACATCAACTTGATGTGAACAATGCATTTCTCCTTGGAGATTTGCAAAAGATGTATATATGATTGTCCCTCAAGTTGTTTTACACTGTTAGTCTATTCTGATTAATCTTGTTTGTTTTTATGGTGTGCGCCTACCAAAAGCTAGCATTCCTAACTTCTTTAAATTCACGGCATACAAGGCTTTAAACGCATGTTTATGATACAAACACAAAACCAAACGCAACATAAATCCTATATCTATTTTTAGGGTCTTGTTAACCAGTGCCCCCAAAACATTAGTTAAGGAAACAAAAAAAATATTTGCATTGAAAACATCATCTTTTATATTTTTTAAACTTTGACTACACAAGTTCCAAGATACTCATACTATATTTAGTTTTCTTAACTAGTACCCTAGGGACACTAATTAACATTTTCCATATTTTTATTACATGTTAAGGACTACTCTTTCCATCCTAAATTATAAGCAAAAAAATCTCATTTTCTTTGTCCCAAAATATAAGCAAAAAAGACCAACTTTTATGTTATTTAAAAAAAAAATCATCTTTTTCAAAGTAAAATTAAATGCAAAACATTCAATTTGTTCTCCTTTCTATTCTCTCAATAATCATTAACCAATAAGAATTGTTTTTACATCTTTCCATGAAACTTATTCCAAGAAGAACACAAAAAATTATACCTCAAACTAATATGTTTTTGTTTTCTTAATAATTGTGAATTTGTGTTTTTTGCTTATAAATTGGGACGAAGAGAGTATGTTACACAAAGAATGATATTTAAGGGGTTAACTCCAAAAGTTTGGTTTATTAGTAGGTTTTTTTTAATTATATTTTAGGGACTATGTTATGCAAAGAATAATATTTAAGAGGTTAACTCGAAAAGTTTGGTATTGTACTAAAAAGACAAGTTTTGAATTGGAGAAGTCCCAAATTTGAATCCCTTAATGCCTTTATACGAAGGTAAAGTATAGGGATGACAATGGGTAGGGTACTATAGTACCCTTTTCATGGGCAACAATTTTAGTGCTCTTCTCCATACCCTATGGGCACTTAAGTACCCATACCCGTATCCATTACCCGCACTTTAACTATGAAAAGACAATAAAATATATCACACTTGAAAATAAAACTATGTTCCCAAAATTTTCAAATCAATTCATAAAATACTACGAATCATAATATTTAGCTAAATAAAAAAACATCCATAATATCCCTCGAAAATGAAAGTAAAAAAAAAATCCAAAATATCCCTCGAAAATAAAAGTAAAAACATTCAAAGTGCATACTAAAATAAACATCAAATTGATTTAAGGTATGAAAGGAAGGATGAAACGGTTACTGTATTGTAACAATAACAAAAAACAATTACTGTATTAGTTTTTAGGTTTAGATATAGACGTAAATAGCTAAATAAATTAAATACTTATGCACAAAAAATAAATAAAGTATTTATTATATTATATAAATATGTATATGCGGGTTGCGGGGCTGGGTAGTATTGTGCCCTTACCCGCACCCATACTCACTTAAATTTTCGGGTAATTACCTGGACTCAAACCCATACCCATGAAAGCGGGGTTTTATCCTACCCATTGCTGATATTTTTTGCGGGTGTCCTTCGGACGTCCAATTGCCATCCCTAGTAAATATGTGATCTATGATCTCTAAGATCTTTCCTTGTCTTTGACTAAATCACCATCCGCACAACTTAAATTTTATAAATAAAATTATAAGTTTTTTAAATAAATAAAAATTCCTGATGACAGTTTGTTCGGTTAACACAATGAACTACAAACGTTCGCACCAGAAGCGTTCCCCGCCATCAACGACACAAAGAACCATTCCACCAAACGACATCGTTTCATGAAATTTCCATTTCACTCATCAATGCAATTTCTCAACAATGGTGCACAGTGCCTACGATTCCTTCGAGCTTCTCACAAACTCACCCTCCAAAATCGAATCCATCGAATCCTACGGTTCCAAACTCCTCTTAGGATGCTCCAACGGATCTCTCCTCGTTTACGCACCGGAGCAATCAGCACCGGCGCCGGAGGAAATACGGAAGGAAGCGTATGTGTTAGAGAGAAACGTAAACGGATTCGCGAAGAAGCCTGTGGTGTCAATGCAGGTGGTGGAATCGAGAGAGTTTCTTCTTTCGTTATCGGAATCCATTGCGTTTCATAAGCTTCCTACGTTTGAGACTATTGCTGTTATTACCAAAGCGAAAGGTGCTAATGCGTTTTGTTGGGATGGACATAGAGGCTTCTTGTGCTTTGCGAGGCAGAAGCGTGTTTGTATCTTCAGACACGACGGTAATTTCATCTCATTCAATGCTATTTTCATTCTTTTAGTTTAATTTGATTAGTATTAGTTTTTGAAGTTAATTTGATTTCAATTAATTTATATCTATGCATCATGTAGTACTTGTAGTTGATGTGTTTTGTTATATAAAGCACCAACACTAACGCGGACACCAGATACGACACTGACACGTTGACACTAATATGAAAAAAAATGGCTTAATTGAATGTAGTTACATGTATTGACGTCAGACATTGACATGTGTTGGACACTGTTGCTGGTGTTTTTCCTAGGTGGTAGAGGATTTGTGGAGGTGAAAGACTTTGGTGTTCCAGATGTGGTGAAGTCAATGAGTTGGTGTGGTGAGAATATATGTTTGGGGATTAGAAAAGCGTACGTGATTCTGAATGCTACGAGTGGTTCAATATCTGAAGTTTTTACTTCTGGGAGGCTAGCACCACCTTTGGTGGTATCTCTTCCTTCCGGAGAGCTCCTTTTGGGCAAGGTATTCACTTCATTGTTTGACTCTTGAATGATATATATGCTTAGAAGTTAGAATATAGTTTATGTGATAAATGCACGTTCTACTTTTCCATGAAATGTTGGCAATGAGCCAATGGAATTATGTTGGATAGATATATTGACCATGTTCAAACTGACGTAAAGGCTGGGGATTAAAGTTGTAAACTGCTCCGACTTAGGTAAGGTAGGGAGTTATCAGTTATACATACAACAATGAGAGAATATGTTTTCTGCCACTGGGGCAGTATCACATAAATCAAACAGTTGAATATTGTATAAATTCATTACTCCCAATATTGATTGCCCAAAGAATGTTCAATTGGATATAAATAAGAAATGTTAGAAATATTGAGGTGGGAATTCAAAATCTAGCTCCTATTAGAGCAGGGAAGAGCAATCAAAATATTCACCAATGTTCTTTTCAAAACCTCCTATTTCACGCTGTTTCATTTTCTTGAGTCAGATAAACCGATGTTCTTCTGGTGCATTTTTAGGACAACATTGGCGTCATTGTGGACCAAAACGGAAAACTTCGTCCAGAAGGTAGGATTTGTTGGTCAGAGGCCCCAACAGAAGTTATAATTCAGAATCCATATGCTTTAGCCCTGCTGCCAAGATTTGTGGAGGTAACTAAGTATTTGGTGTCAAACTTCTGGTTATTAAGACCAAGTTTCGGAGATATTTTTAATTTTTTTTTTTTTCATGGAAGAGGTTGTGTATCTTTACACTTTGTGTTGCTTGCATTTTGCAGATTCGATCTCTTCGAGGTCCATATCCATTGATACAAACAATAGTTTTTCGAAATGTACACCATCTTCGCCAGAGCAACAATTCAGTGATTATTGCTTTAGAAAATTCTGTTCACTGCCTCTTTCCTGTTCCTCTTGGAGCCCAGGTATTGGTTATATATTATACTTTGGTGTTTTGGTATTATATCTCAACTATCAAGTTAAGGATTGTACTATTTCATTGCAGATTGTCCAGTTAACAGCTGCTGGTAACTTCGAAGAAGCTTTGTCATTGTGCAAGCTCCTTCCACCTGAAGATTCAAATCTCCGTGCTGCAAAGGAGGGTTCAATTCATATAAGGTTCATAGCTATATTAGATTATTCTTGTTAAAGAAACTGAAACAAACAAGACAGTTTCCTTTATTAAAAAAAAAAGGAAGACAGTTTTCTTTCTTTATTTCGTTTTAATTCATCACATCTCTCTGAACCAGTTAGCTGGCAGTCCAAATTTAACACTTATTTTCATTTGTTGACAAAAAACTTAAAATGATAACAAATTGATGGTTTAATTATCATATAACTAGGGTGTGGACGTGTGGCTATGCAATGCATAGAAAATTCCTACTGCTCAAAAGAAATATCTAAATAATTTTGACCACTGTAATTTAAGACAAAAGGAAAGAATTGTATTGATATAAGAGAGTTTGATATCTTTCCATATTCTGTCCATTATTATCTAGTTTCATATAAATTATAGAGTTAATTAGATAAATAATGTCACAAGTATTATTCCGTTGCTCTTTACATAGTTAAATTATAAATATCTGTAACTACACTATAATGTAATATTGTCCTGCCATGTGTCAACAAGTTAAGAGCCCATGTTTCAGCTCTACAGATTTGAGAGTATAAATAAGATATTGAAATATGAGATTTTATGTAAGGTCTTTTCAATTATTTATGCCAGCCCCAAAATACCAGTATGCATATGGTTATTGGGCTATTGATATGGGTTGCATAATGATGTCTTCAATAATAATAGGTGAAATATATTTTGTGGAATCTTTTGCATTTCATTCATTCTAGTGAAATTCTTAAGTACTAAAATCTTGACATGCTTCTCATTGCTCGTTTTTCAATTTTCTCACTAAGTTGTTAAATGTGTTTTGTTACATTATAGGTATGCCCACTATCTTTTTGACAATGGAAGCTATGAGGAGTCAATGGAACATTTCCTAGCATCTCAAGTAGATATAACCTATGTTCTTTCTCTGTATACATCCATTATCCTTCCAAAGACAACTATTGTTCATGATTCAGACAAGTTGGACATTTTTGGGGATCCTTTGCATCTTTCCAGAGGTTCGTCTATGTCTGATGATATGGAGCCCTCTTCAGCATCTAATATGTCAGAATTGGATGACAATGCAGAACTTGAATCGACAAAAATGAGCCATAATATGCTAATGGCTCTCATAAAATTTTTGCACAAGAAGAGACATAGTATTATTGAGAAGGCCACTGCAGAAGGAACCGAGGAAGTAGTTTTTGATGCAGTTGGTAATAACTTTGAATCCTATAACAGTAATAGGTTTAAGAAAATAAACAAGGTAAATACTGAGTTTTTTTTTTATTCCTTTTTCATGTATCACATGTGGTGCTTGTACAATTAATGTTTCTATTTATCTTCAATATGCAACGACAAATGCTTTTGGGGTAGACTTGCTAGAATTTACAACTCGTGCATATATTTGGAGGTCAAAGAGGGAAGTATCGTACTTGTTTAGTACTTTGTTGACAAAAAGTAATATACATATTGAAGTAGTGTAAATTTCTTTAAACAATGTGTGCAAGATTAATGCTGAAGCTGTGGGACATTAGATGTCTTTAATCCTTTTTGTAACGTTAAAGCTATCCAATACTAGTATTGGTTTTGATCACAATTGATATTGAAGTTACTACTCGGAAAATTATTGGTGTCAGAGGCATTGGAGCTCAGAAGCTCGAGAGATGGCTTCAATATTGGATACTGCTCTACTCCAAGCAATGCTTCTAACTGGACAACCTTCTATGGCTGAAAATTTATTGAGAGGTCTTAACTACTGTGATCTGAAAATATGTGAAGAGATACTTCAAGAAGGAAGTTATCATGTTGCTTTAGTAGAACTTTATAAGTGCAATTCCATGCACCGGGAAGCCCTTGAAATTATTAATAAATCGGTGAAAGAGTCAGAGTCTAGCCAGTCCAAGATTGTTCATAGATTCAAGCCCGAGGCCATCATCGAGTACCTCAAGGTAAATTTGGTCAATAGTTTTGCTGATAAACATTTTGCTTCTGTTTTTAAACAGCTGTCATGCCTATATGTTTTCTTCCTCAATAAAATGATTGATTTAACATAGTGCGACGAAGCAACAAAGTCTGGATATATGACATTATATAATCTGTGATCAGATAATAAGGGCATTGTTACTTTTGGTGTATTTATTATGGCTTAAACGAAGGAATGATTTTTAATTGGGTCATGTTAACTTGTGCCATAAGGGCACAAGTTAAGAATCTAAAAAAAGAATTAAAGCATAAATTTTGTATTCAAAAAAATAAGTTTTTAACTTTTCAAGACATTGAATGCACAATTTCCAAAAATAAGTTTCTACATTTGGCTATTAAACTTGTGCTTTAAGGGCACAAGTTAGCATTTCCCTTTTTAATTTTATTTAGTAGTGTCCATCAGATGGAATTTCGCTATCAAACATCATTTTTTCTTTAGCCGTAATGTGGGGACAATGGACAACAGTGAGCTGTTTTAATTTTATTGGATAATTTAGTCCTTTTTTCTTCTGCCATATAGCTGGATGGGAAAATATTTGCAGTCACTTAGCGGATTAGTTAAAAATACGTATTCAATTTCTGTCATGCATGAATTGAAGTTCTCGCAAGACTCCAACCTCTTTAAAGGTGTTATTATTTCCATTATGCATTGCTTATTGTTAATTGATGCTATTTTTCCTGATTTGGTGGGTTTCTGATGCAGCCACTTTGTGAAACAGACCCAACACTTGTTCTAGAGTACTCCATGCTTGTTCTTGAAAGCTGCCCAACCCAAACTATTGCGCTCTTTTTGTCTGGAAATATTCCAGCAGATATGGTTAACTTATATTTGAAGCAACATGCTCCAAACTTGCAAGCAACATACTTGGAGCTCGTGCTTTCAATGAATGAGGATGCCGTATCCGGAACTTTGCAAAATGAAATGGTGAGGTCCTTTGGCATCTGATTCAATGACTCTAAGGACCAACGCAGTTCTATTTTTCTTTTTCAAAAGCATTTATCTCTGGTATTTTCATGGTTGATTTGATTAATAATAGGAGAAAAATCTCTATTTACTTTCTGCACTCTGCAATGCAGGTACATATCTATCTTTCTGAAGTACTTGATTGGCACGCTGATTTAAGTTCTCAACAGAAATGGGACGAGAAAGTTTACTCCCCTAAAAGGAAAAAATTGCTGTCTGCCTTGGAGAGTATATCAGGATATAATCCAGAAGCTCTTCTGAAACTTCTTCCATCAGATGCTTTATACGAAGAGCGGGCAATATTGTTGGGAAAAATGAACCAACATGAACTAGCATTATCTTTGTATGTTCATAAGGTATATTAATTAAATGCCATCTCGTCTTTACTGTATAAACAACAGTTGTAATGGTTTAATTGCTTCATCAACATGTATTTTACATAAATATTAGTTTTGTTGTGAGTATAATGGGAATAAGTGAACTCCCTTTTCATTTGTAGCTTCATGTTCCAGAACTGGCATTGTCTTATTGTGATCATGTGTATGAATCTGCCCAGAAGTGTTCTGTAAAATCTCCCAGCAATATATACCTAATGCTTCTGCAAATCTATCTGAATCCACGGAGGATGACCAAGAACTACGAAAAGAAAATTTCAAATCTATTATCTCCTCGGAATAAATCCATTCGAAAAGTCACTTCAAAATCATTATCAAGAACTATAAGCCGAGGAGGATCAAAGAAAATTGCTGCAATAGAGATTGCAGAGGACGCAAAAGCTAGTCAGAGTAGCGACAGTGGTAGGAGTGATGCTGACACAGAAGAATTTACCGAGGAAGAAGGTACTTCTATCATGCTTGATGAGGCCCTCGATTTGTTAAGCCGCAGGTGGGATAGAACCAATGGAGCCCAGGCCCTTAAACTCCTACCAAAAGAGACCAAACTGCAGGTATAATTGAGGAAATGAGGTTGGAATTCTCTTTATTTCATCAAACATAAAGTCAACGCATAACTATATTAGATTTGGCTTATTGAAGAGAACATGGTTTATGATTTCATGGTAATTTTTCCAATTTTGGTGTTGGGCAATAGCTATATAACAAGCAACATTTTTCTTATCGGTCCAACTTATTCTCCCGGTGGAGTTTGTGCTGTTAGCTGAGTTTTTTTAATATATTTTATTAGACATTATTTGTTTTTTTATTTCTTCGATTTAGTAAACAATTGGATGTTATCTGCAGAACTTGCTTCCAATTCTTGGGCCCCTTGTGAGAAAATCTAGTGAAATGTATCGTAATTGTTCAGTTGTCAGAAGCTTGAGACAGAGCGAGAACCTTCAGGTAAACATACATCAGCAATCAAGATTTTTATTTAAGATTGTTGGAAGAAAATGGTAGGAATGGCCTTTAGGGATATAATGAAATATCTTAACTGACAACTTCTCAGTTAGGTTTTATCGAAATCATCATTAAGATCCGAATTCTCGTCTAATTTTGCACATTCAAATGCTTCTGTTTTGTTACAATGTGGGTACATAACGACTCAATTTTGTTTTCACAGGTGAAAGATGAACTATACAATAAGAGGAAAGCAGTTATAAAGATTAGCGATGATAACATGTGTTCCTTGTGCCATAAGAAAATAGGGACTAGTGTTTTTGCAGTTTATCCGAATGGGAAAACTCTAGTGCATTTTGTGTGCTTCAGAGATTCTCAAAGTATGAAAGCTGTGGCCAAAGTGTCTACACGGAAAAAGGCATTTTGAAAATGGGTATCGAAAAGTTTTGGTGAAATTGGAGCTGTAATCTAATCTTAGAAGATCAGCTTGTACTAGTTTGTAGGCATGGTATCATTCTCAAAGGGGGTGATGATATGTATCTCTTTCATTTTCTTTTAACTAATGTAAATATTGGTTTGGCTTTTGGGTTAAATCTAAGCATTGAAAGGGAGCATGTATTTATCTCTCATTTCACCCAGTGTTGTTCAAAAATAAAATAAGTATTTTAGTAACATTTTTTTTTTGAAAGAATAAGTATTTTAACAATTAAAATCAATTTAATGTGTGTGGATCGTTGATAGAAATGGGCCTCTGTTGGGCCCTGCAAATAGGTCCAGGACTGTTCCAAAATACACTGCACATTGAGTTAGTTACTAATATTAAGGAAGAAATTATTGAAATTCTGAATGTAACTTATTTTGTATTTACTATATCAATTGTTACAAGGTGGAGTCAATGTATATATAGAGTTCTCTTACTTTATCCAACTCAACAGTTGGCACATGCACCAACTGTCATGACTAATCACTAAGAAGCTAACCTTACTACACTACTCTAACATACCCCCCTATAAACTAGAGGAGTCTTTGCAGCAGTGAGCTTATCAAAGATTCTAAGTTTATCTCTGAGGTGCAGAAACCGATTTGCAGAGAGAGGCTTGGTCAAAATATCAGCCCATTGTTCATGAGCAGGCACATGTGAGACAGTGAGACTGTTATTTAAGACCTTTTCCCTGACAAAAAATATATCCAACTCCATGTGTTTTGTTCTGCTATGTAGAGTAGGATTGTGAGCAAGGGAAACAGTACTTAAATTGTCACACAAGATATGAGGTGTCTGATATTTAAATTGTAATTCAGAGAGCAGGGACTGAAGCCAAAGAATCTCAGTGGATAGAGTGGCAAGGCTCCTGTATTCAGCTTCTGTACTAGATCTAGCAACAAGATTCTGCTTTCTAGACCACCATGAGACAATATTGGGCCCTAAGTAAATGCAAGCTCCAGACAGTGGACCTTCTGTCATCTGAGTCCGAAGCCCAGTCCGCATCACAAAAACCAGTAAGAGTGAAAGGTTGATGGACAGGAGCAGCTTGAATAAGAAGACCATGTTGTAGTGTGCCTTTGAGATAACGAAGGATACGTTTTACAGCAATCCAATGTTCCTCCAAAGGCTGGGAGAGGAACTGGCACACTTTATTGACAAAAAATGAAATTTCTGGTCTAGTAAGAGTAGCGTATTGAAGAGCACCAACAATGGATCAATATAGCGTAGGATCAGCAACATAGTTGGAACCTAACCTGGTCAGTTTGCTGCTAGATACCATAGGTGTACTTATCCCTTTAGCTGAATCCATATGAGCCCTGACTAACAAATCTCGGATATATTTTGCTTGAGAAAGAAATAGAGAACCACCAGGAAGATATGAAACTTCAATCCTTAGAAAATAGTCCAATGTACCAAGTTGTTTGAGAGCAAATTCTGAGTTAAGTTGGCTGATAAGCTTTTGAATGTAGGCTAAAGAATTCCCAGTGATAATTATGTCATCAGCATACACTAGAACTAGAATAGTGAGTGACGAACTTCTGATCATAAAAAGACTAGGATCACTCTTGCTTGCTCTAAAGCCATGTTGAACAAGAGAACTCTTAAGTCTTTCGAACCAAGCTCTAGGAGCTTGTTTGAGACCATAGAGAGCCTTGTTTAATTTGCAAACAAGAGATTTGTCAGAGTGCTCAAAACCTGGAGGTTGCTGTATGTATACTTCTTCCTCCAGATTGCCATTTAAAAATGCATTATTCACATCGATTTGCTGAATTGGCCACTTGTTGGTGACAGCAATAGTGAGTACAGTATGAACAGTAACTGGCTTAACAAAGGGGAAAATGTCTCTGTATAATCTGACCCAACTGTTTGTTGAAAGCCTTTAGCTACTAATCTGGCCTTGTACTTGTTGATGCTGCCATGAGGGTTCTCTTTAACCCTAAACACCCACTTGCATCCGATAGGTTTCTTATGAGCAGGAGGAACAACCAGAGTCCAAGTTCCATTTTTCTCAAGAGCTGCATACTCATCTTTCATTGCAGCTAACCAGTTTTGATCACTAAGTGCCTGAGAAACAGTTGAGGGTTCCACATGGGTAAGGAGTAGGGTAGGGTACTGTTTTGGTTGCACGATACCATGCTTGGCTCTAGTTTTTATGGGGTGAGCATTTTGGATAAGTGGAGGTAAGTGGCCAGGGCTAGATGAATTTGAGGTTGGTTGTGTATTGCATGTTGAAATAGGAGAGGGTGAGTTTGATGGTTGAATTGTAGAGGCAGAGGCCAAAGAGTGAGGGGATGTAGGGGAGTCATTTTGAGCTATAGAGTGAAGGGATGTAGGGGAGTCAGTTTGAGTTGGTGAGGGAGACTGTGAACTGTGTGCTGGTGAGGAAACTTGTGGGCTAGGAGCTGGTGAGATATGTTGAATAGGTGTAGGGAGAGTAAAACTAGATGTAAACCAATTTGATGAATTATGTGCAGTATTATTTGAATTAACAAAATTATTGACAGAATTAGAAGATGTAGACATGATCTCATTGTAAGGAAAATGCAGCTCATTAAAAAGGACATCCTTAGAAATGTAAACACGACCACTAGAACTAAGGCACTTGTAGCCTTTGTGAGACATAGAGTAGCCAAGAAAAATACATTCCTGAGATCTATAATCTAGTTTATTGACATTATAGGGACGAAGAAAAGGAAAGCATGCACAACCAAAGGTTCTTAGACTCCTGTAATCTGGTTCTTTGCCTAGCAAAACAAAGTGGGGTGATTTGTGACCAAGGATAAGGGTGGGAAGACGATTAATGAGATAAGACGCAGTGACAAAGGCATGGTCCCAATATTTTAAGGGAATATTAGCTTGGGCAAGAAGGGTAAGGCCGGTTTCAACAACATGTCGATGCTTTCTCTCTACTATCCCATTTTGGTGATGAGTATGAGGGCAAGCTAGGTGATGAATAATGCCTATGTCAGCAAAATATTTGGAAAATGGGCGAAATTCACCCCCTCCATCAGTCTGGACAGCTTTGATTTTACAATTAAATTGAAGTTCAACCATGGTTTTAAAACAGACAAATTGTGGCATAGTATCAGACTTGAGTTTTAGAGGAAAAACACATGTGAACCGAGAAAAAGCATCAACACATGTAAGAAAATATGTATAACCAACCGAAGAGGTCATGGGAGCTGGCCCCCATAGGTCACATACTACAAGTTCAAAGGGATGGGTATACATAGTGTTGGATGAAGGAGCAGGAAGACGATGACATTTACCTAGACAACAAGCTGTGCATAAATCCAGAGCAGATTTTGAAGGCAGTGGGACATTACATAATCTAAGAACGTGTTTCAAAATTTCAAAATGGGGATGACCCAATCGAGAGTGCCACAGTTTGTAAGAGGAACATGAACTACTATTGATATTGGAAGACACATCAGAAACAAAAGTAGAAATAAAGTCATCATTAACAAATTCATCATTTATTGCAATAGTAGTTGAATTTACAATGGGTAAAGTTGCAGAATTATGCAAGAAATCAGAATTACATTGAGCTACATAATGATTAGTAGATGACAAATTCCTAAGACTATTATTTGATGACAAACTAGAGTGTAAAGAGGAAGTAGGTATGGTTGCAAACTTGTACAAGCCATCAGCTCCAATAGTGCCTCTCAGTAGGACCTCAGAAGAATCCTGTGATTTGACAACATAAAATTTAGGATGAAACTCAAAGAAAACTGCATTATCTTTAGCAAATTGGCTTACACTAATTAGGTTTTTGGTTATATTAGGGAGAAGGATTTGGAATGATTAAAGGGTGAGGTAAAATTCATAGAGCCAATGGAATTTATGGACAAACCTTGACCGTTTCCCATAAGCACATGATCAGAGCCTGGCAAGGATATAGAGTTAGCAAGATTTGAGCCTTCAGGTGTTACGTGATGTGACACGCCGGAATCAGGGTACCACCATTGATTGTTAAAGTGAGGATCAACACCAGTAAGGAAGGCTTGAGCTTGTGGAGGGTGATGTGGATAACCACCAAACATAGAACCAGCAGGAGGACGTGGAGAGTAACCACCAAACTAATTCGGAAAACCACCACGTGAAGGTGCACCCCAAGGAGGGTAATGACCAGAAGCAGCAAAATTAGTGTTCCTATAGTAGCATATGCTAGCATCATGATTGGTGCGATGACATATCTGACATTGCACACGTCCTCCACGGCCACCGCCGCGACCAAAACGACCACTGCCATGGCCAGAGCGGCCACCTCGATAACCATATCCTTGATTCTCAGTGTTATGCGCAACATAATGATTCGTGCTAGGGGAAAATTAGGGTTTGTAATTGGTTGTGAAACCAAACTCGAATCAACAGAATTTGGGGAAGAACCTTGAGATGGACCCTGAGTGAGATTGATCGAAGTTGAATCAGGAACAAGAATCTTCTTGTTCTTCTCAAGACGTGTTTCATGCGCAAGAAGATGAGATTCGATTTCATCGAGTGAACATGGCACATCTTTACTGTTGATCGCAGCGACAATAGGATCGTACTCTTCAGGCAACGCTTCAAGAACGATTTCAACAAGGTTATGATGAGGAATGGAATCACCTAAAGATGCAAGAGAATCGGTGATCTCGCGAACATGACAAACAAATTCTTCGATAGTTCGAGAACCTTTACTGAGACTTCGCAATTCCGATCGTAATTGACGCGCCTTGGTGGAGAGTAAGGTGCGAAAATGCTTGTGAATCGCTTCCCACACTTGCCACGAGTAATGACAATCAACAACCTTCGTGAGGATTGAATCTGCCATTGTTGAGAGCAGCCATGTGCATACGAATGCATTGTTTCCATTGTTTGAAGTTCTTGGCATCAAGCTTGACAGAGATGTAATGTGAGAATTTGACTTGAGAAGAGGGAAAATCGTTAGATTGATTCCCAAAGGGATTTGAGAACGCCATTGATGCAGGCTAGGATCGAAGAAAGCTAACTGATACCATCTTAGAAATCGTGGTTGGGCCTAACACAACCCCACAAAACCGGCTTGTGAGGTGAGGATTGCCCCCACTTATAAACACATTGTCAGGCCATGTCTTGCCCGATGTGGGACTCTTAACACACCCCATCACGACCAGCACGATTGGGCTTGGTTCGTGGACATAAATGGTGGGTGGCCAATAGCGGAAACCTGATAGCAGGTGGCCCAATGGATCTTGGAGAGGCTCTGATACCATATTGAAATTCTGAATGTAACTTATTTTGTATTTACTATTTCAATTGTTAGAAGGTTGAGTTAATGTATATATAGAGTTCTCTTACTCTATCTAACTCAACAGCTGGCATATGCACCAGCTGTCATGACTAATCACTAAGAAGCTAACCTTACTACACTACTCTAACACATAGTGGTCGTCATCGTTTTTGGTTGTAAACCGAGTATCCTATTGTGGAAATTATTCCCTCGAGCCTTATATGACTTAAATGTATGACAAACTCTTCATAATTTTGAAGGTTGCTTGCTTGTCCAAGCTCGAGTTTGAATCCAAATCTTTGGTTAAGTTTGAAGAGACTCATGCCATCATTTAAGTGAGCTTGGGGTAGCGGTCCTTATCCTTACAAAACTTCATATTTTCCATTACTACATATTCCAAACAGTTGTTGACCCTGTTGCTTTGTATTACTCCTTCGTTAGTAAACAAAACTAAGGTTTAAAGCGCATATTGAGGAATGAAAATTAAAATTTTGTTTTAAATGAATAATGTTTACATTTTTTAAATATTATTTGTTGAAATTATCATTCTGTAAATAAAAAAGAAAATAAAGTCTATACATAATGGGATAACCTGACCTTGTATACTAAATTGTTTCATATGTGTAATAGCTTAAATGAAAGTGCTTTTATTATGCCTACTTAGTTTTTATACTATATGAAGTTCCAGTTCCCAACCTTTGTCTCATTGTACAACAAGAATAAAAGAAAGAGCTAACAAAAATATTGTGCTTTTTGTGCCAAAACATTGTTCATCATAATTAGTTAATATAGATGTTTAGCAGAAGGTTAAAGGTTTAAAACATTCACACAAGTTACTTTGCTCCAATATATATCTAACAAAGGATACAAGGTCAAAGGTCATAATCTGCAAGAGAGGTGAAAAAGTGCAGGCAAAGCAAATATAATAAAACTGAAGTAGAAATGCAGGTAATTATGTTATGTAACAATAGGATCTGCAAGTTCTTTTATAATTACAAAACACATCATCACCCTATTTTGTAAAGTCGTCGGCCAAAACCAGTGATTGTAGCATGAGACTTGAGAGCATTGGCAGCAGAGAAGGCTTCAACAAAGAAAAAGAAAAGAAAACAATTAGTATCTATAGAATATCTATGTAAATGAAAAACAACTCAAGTCTCAACAAACACTAAAAGGAATTATAACACAACAAAGAAAAATTTCTAGGATCAACAAACTAGAAGGTAAGTAAGAGGTAGGCAAATGTTCAAACACTTTCCTGGGTTTCCCATCTACCTTACACAAAAGAAAAGTGGCAATAAAGAAAAGTGTTTTACACATCTAAACAATATATATAGTTCCACAAAGGAGTTCCTTAGAAAGTGTATATGGTCAGAGTCTAACCAATTAGAGCTACTAACAAAAGTTATATCTCTTGTTATATATAAGAAAGGAATGTGATGATGAAAGAGTTTAATCACTTGTTTCCCAAATAAGAAACATTTCTTCAATAAATTAGAGAGCAAGCCCTTACTACTACAAAAGCTAAAAATACACATCATATAATTGGAAGCAAAGACAACATGCTTTTTCTTTTACAGTTTCATGTTTGGACTTGTTCTTTGGCTATTACAGTTCCATGGGAATCCGAAAAACCATTAGAATAGCGAGATTCAATATGTCTTCTTGGTTTACATGCATCAATAATTCACTTCAATGTATATTTTTGCACATGATATGCCTAATAAAATGTATATTTTTGCACATGAAATGCTGAAACTTGAAGAAAGGAATCAACAAATTCCCAATTTCTGCTGCTAGCTACATCTATGATGTTTGTTTTTGCACGTGCTCGAGTGTTTCTTTAGATTTTCTCCTCAATGAGACTCTTCAGGATTCTTGTGAAAATGATTGGATTGCAAATATTTAGTAACCCCATCTCCAATCAAAGATTCTAAAATACCACACTTTTGTGTCACCAACTTGCTCTCTTTGTATCACAGTCGAATCAAACTCAGATTCATCGGAACCCCTTTAATCACATCATACTCTACCGCATGACAACGGTATTTCACTTCAGTTTAACATAACTTGTTAGGTATATAAAGTTTGTTACCTAATAGTTTATGGAGGTGATAAATGTGTTGTCCTAAAGAATGAAATCATTCAATCCCACGTCTTGTTCTTGCATCATTATACAAACTAAGAGCTTCTTCCATTATCTTAGGCCGAAGCAACGCTTTGACTCTTTCTCTTCCTGTTGGGTAGGCAGAGACAGAGCCTACAGGCATAGAATCCTGGAACTCTTCTACTTCCTCGTACGCCTTATGTGCTAGCCGAGGATCATAGCCAGCTGATGCCATTAGTAGAAGCCCAATGTAATCAGCTTCAAATTCAAAACTGCAAATTGTGAATACATTGGATTGAGGATAAGCATGAGTATATATTTAATGACGAAAACAACATTGACTGGCAGAAAGGAGCACTGGACCAGAAGAGATACAACACAGTACTTTAATTCCTTGCTACATGTAAGATGCAACTCAAAATGAACCAAAAGAGCCATGTCAAATCATGGTAACGGATCATGAACCTATAAGGAAGAACTAGTGTAAACAAATGTAAAAATACATGAAACCACTGCCTTTTTCTGTCGCTGCCACCATTCTTCTGTCATCACCACCATCGCCAGCCTTGCATGTAGGTACATTTAGAGACATAGCTGGCTAGTTTTTTGGTGAAAAAGTCGTTCTTAGCTGCCAGTCTTACAAAAATTATTCTGCAAGGCTTTGTCTTTCTACAACA
>Ga0315914_1000553_pt1 | contig 48417 bp, 21 predicted proteins | sample MpolenodulesMG_FD_203920 | JGI IMG/M metagenome (GOLD analysis project Ga0315914, IMG submission 203920) | Medicago polymorpha root nodule microbial communities from Los Angeles, California, United States - elongated nodules | ecosystem: Host-associated > Plants > Roots > Nodule | place: USA...
ACCCAAATCTTTCTTGCAAAAGGGCATAGAAAGAAAAGATGCAAGGTTGATTCATGCTCCTTGAGACAAATACTGCACATAGAGGCTAATTGACAACCTCTAGTTATGAGATTTTCATCGGTTGGCATTCTATTATGAAGAATTCTCCATATTAGAATAGATTTAGAAGGAGGAATGTCTGGAGACCAAATTGTTTTTGCCCATTGAATTTTCTGTCCCTTAGAAGATTTGAATAAAAATGCATCTTTGAATGAAAGAAGACCATTTTGAGTATGCTTCCAATTTAAACTATCCTCCATTTGGATCTTAGGAATAGTGATCTGTATAGTAAGTTGCATGATGACTGGGAAAGAATTTTGCAGATGCAAAGGAATGTTCCACTGATAGTTGTCTATATACTCACTGACTTTGACCTCAAGTTGACTAGCAAGGGTATGATTAAGGTTAAGAATATCTGCTAAAGATTGGCCTCCCCAATTGTCATTCCAAAAGTTGATGGATTTACCATCTCCAATATTCCATTTTGAGTTATTAACAATTGTTGTGAATTCAGATTTGATACTGCTCCAAATGGAAGAAAATATATGACATTTGATTGGTTTTCTTTTTGGACAAGCTCTACTTCTGAGGACAAGAGCCCAATCTTCTTGAGAATTAATCATATCCCAGCAGAGTTTAAGGTTAGCTGCCTCATTTAAAGACGTTAAAGACCTCAAACCTAAGCCTCCTTCACCTAAAGGTTTACAAACATTGTGCCAAGAAACTGTAATTAGCTTTCTTTTTTCAGTGTCTCCTGACCAAATGAAATTTCTGATAAACTTCTCCAACTCTTTCAATAAAGAGATAGGCCAGGAATAAACTGTGATACTATGAATTAACATGCTATAAATGACGGATTTAACCATCTGGACTCTACCTGCCATAGTTAACAATGAAGCTTTCCAAGAAGCAAGTTTAAGCTTTACTTTATCTGCTATAGGTTGCAAAAAAATTGATTTTGGTTTACCTTTAAAAATGGGGACACCAAGATAAATGAAAGGAAGAGATCCTCTATTGAAACCTAACAAATTCACCATGTTTTGAAGTCTAGGTTCAGGAATGGAGGAAGAGAATATGAAAGACTTGGAGGGATTAATCAACTGACCAGAACATTTAGCATACTCGGTAAAAAGAATTTTAAGCTCATTTATGCAGGAAATCTTTCCTTTGCAAAAAATCATTACATCATCTGCATAAAGAGTGTGTGAAGGAATTTTTTGATACCTGGAACCACTGATAAGCTCAACCTTGCCTTCTTGAACTAGTTTGGATATTCCTCTACTCAACACATCTTCAGCAATGCAAAACAAAAGAGGTGACAAAGGGTCGCCTTGTCTGACTCCTCTTTGACAACCAAAAAATCCATGCAGCTTGCCATTAATTGAGACAGATAATTTTGCAGATTCTAAGATAGTTTGTATCCAACCACAAAACTTCTGATTGAAGCCAAATGCTGTCAAAACCTTAATAAGAAAAGACCAATCAAGCGTGTCAAAGGCCTTGGCTATGTCTATCTTGAAGGCTACATTTCCCCCAAATGCTTTCTTGCTTAACAAGTTTACTGCTTCTGAAGTTAACAAAATACAGTCCTTTATATTTCTGCCTTTGATAAACCCTCTCTGCTCTTTTGAAATGATATGAGGCATTAAAGTAGCAAGCCTATCTGCAAGAATTTTTGAGATAACCTTGAATTTAAAATTAGCTAAAGCTATTGGCCTGAATTGACTAACAGTATCAGCATTGCTTGTTTTAGGGATCAACACTAAGATATTTGAATTGAAGTTGTTCATCATGTTCCCTGTGACAAAAAACTCTTGAACTGCATTGATTACTTCTTTCTTGACTATAGACCAATAGGTTTGAAAGAATATTGCGCCAAAACCATCAGGACCTGGTGCACTGTCCTTGTTGAGAGTGAACAATGCATTGTAAATTTCAGCATCAGAAGGAAGAGTTGTAAGGATGTTGTTTGATTGCTCAGAAACTAGATTTGGGATGCAATCCTCCACCAAAGTATTAACCTGCAAAACAGAAGAAGAGCAAAAAATATTTTGAAAATGGTTAGTAATTAATGAGGCTATGTGCTCTGGATCAGTAATGATGTCTTCACCATCTCTTAGGGAGGTTAGGAGTTTTGTTGATTGTCTCATTTTAGTGACTCTATGAAAGTAACTCGTGTTCCGGTCACCATGAATATGCCAGTTTACTTTTGATTTTTCTTGCCAGAATGTTTCTTCAATGTCAAGGCATTTTTGAAGTTCATTTTGAGCTGACTTTTGTTGATTTAGAAGCAGATCAGTATGACCATCTGAATCTATGATGTTTTGAATATTCTTGAGCTTTTCTTCTGCCTCTTTCACTAAAACATGCACATTGCCAAAGCTTTCTTTATTCCAAACTTTGAGTTTTTCCTTCAGGAGTTTAAGTTTTTGAGATAGCACATACATAGGAGAACCAACTACATTAATTCTCCAAATGTCTTCCACTATATTTTTGCAATCTGGATGCAAAGACCACATCTTCAAAAACTTGAAATGTGAAGCAAAAGTAGATGAACTGTTTTTGAACTCTAAGAGGATGGGAAAGTGATCTGAGTGTTGTTTGATTAAAGTGGAAACAGACAAAGAGTGACAACTATCAATCCAAAGATGGTTGCAAACCGCTCTGTCTAACCTTCTCTCCGTTAATCTATTGTTGTTTCTACGATTTGACCAAGTGTACAGGGAGCCTCTAGTAGGTAGATGAATGAGGTTGTTTATATCTGTCCAGTCAGCAAAGTCTTTTATAGGGATTCTAGTAGGTGAAGTTCTACCTCTATGTTCATGGGAACCTAGTATAGTGTTAAAGTCACCTAAGAAGCACCAAGGGATGTTAAATTGGGATTGGATTTGTTGGAGTTCAAGCCAAAGTTGTCTTCTAGTAATGTAATTTGTAGATGCATAAATAGCTGATAAACCAAAGGTTTGGGAGTTTTCTGTGATAGTGAAACTGACATTTTGAGAAGATAATTGTAGGATGTTTGGGTTAAGGTTGATTTTACATATACACCAAAGGTTGGGAACTTGATTGTTTCTATCATTCATAGCAAAAAGTTTAAACCCTAACCTAGCAAGCCAGTTGTTAGGGAAATTTTGGTATTCTATCCAAGGTTCAGCAATCAGGATAATTTCAGGTTTATGTTTAATAATAAGTCTTTTTAAATATAACCTAGAAGGGGGATTGGCTAAACCCCTTATGTTCCAATACATGGCTAACATTTAAAAGGTTTGTTCTTACTAGACTTAGCTCTGGTTGAGTAGTTGATTTTGACTCCAGAAGATGAGGCTTTCTGAGCTTTTCTTTTTGTTGATTTGTTTGTTACAAGTTGGAAACCAGAAGCTTCTATATTATGCAAATCTTCTTGCCTCAAAGCTTCATCAACTTTTGCTTCTCTTGCTTCTATAGCTAGCACTTCTTCATTATTATTCATTATTACTTCATTCTCTGCTTGTTCTGCTAGATTGGCCCATGAATCCTTGAGGAATTTTATGTTATTTTGAACTCTATCAGTAGTACTTTCACTATCTTCTTGTGTCACTGAATCCTCTCCATCATTCTCAGGAGTGGCATCCACAAATTCTAAAGCACTAGTACTTGCAGATGAATTGCTAGCATATTTTCTTCCCATTTGTTGTTCATTGACATCAGTCTCTTGTGTCTTGCTTTTTCTTGATTCAGCCTGTTCCCTGTTCTCCTCATTAATCTTTTTTTCCTGATGATTCTGGATAACTATGTGCTCATTAACTTTCTCCAAGTTAACAGTAGTTGGAATGCTCACTTTTTCCTGAAAAGTTTTCCCTGTAGGGACATACTCCTTAACAAATTCCTTGCCTTTATTTCTATTGTTTTCCTTCATGTTAACTTTTTTCCCTCCGTTACTTACTTCGTCATTTGGTTTGTATCTCCTGCAATCGCTATCAAGATGTCCAACAATGTTACAATTGATGCAAAAGCTAGGCAGATTTTCATATTCAAAATCAACAAACATGGCATACCCCTTTCTTTCAACTAACACTCTGTATTTAAGCTCTTTGGCCATATCTATGTCAACTAACACTCAAACAAAATGTCCAAATGTTCTCTCAAACATACTTTTGCCAATAACTGAGTCAATACAAATTAGGTTTCCAACGCTACTTGCTATTGCGAATAATATTTTTGGTCTCCAATATTCCTGACCTAAACCCAAAATTCTAAGCCATACCTGAGCTAAAGTGCTTTTTTGTGTGCTTGGTTTAAAGTCAGGAGTCCAGGCAAAGAACTTTAGCAACCCAGGATTCAAATTCTAGGAACCTACCATTCTCACACTCTTTGCATCTTCTAGTGAAGAAAAACAGAATTCAAAGTAGCCCTTGCCTATGGATGTGATACCCCAACACCCTAGATTCTTCCATAGAGGCTGAAGTTTCTCGCGCACGACAACCGTTGATAAAGGGGTAGAACCCTTTGGCCAAATTACTCTGGCGTGTATGTTATTCTTGCATGTTTCCAATCCTTTCTCATACTCTTCCTCCGGGATCAAGATTGCTGAATCGTTGCCTTTGACACGGGGTTTTGGGAGTTGGCTGAAGGGTATGTCACATACGGTATTTAAGGCTTGTGCAAATGTTTTTTGTGAGGTTTGCTTCTGATTTTGTGGTGGTTTTTTTACGATTGTTGGTTGGTCGTTGTCTATTAGGCATGGCCAAGAGATTTGGAAGGTTTTTTTTGGTTGGGGATTGGATATAGACATGGCGGTGGCGGTGGGTTGGTGAGAAGAGGATGATGAAGTACTGTTCATTCTATTTCTCTAGAGCACATCGTTTTCTATCCTAACCAATTTCAATACAAATAACACATGTAACTAAATAGATAAGAATAAATTTAAATATTAAAACAAATCTAACAAACACCATATGAATATATATTTTTTTATTTTTCCCTTTATCATTTATAAAGTGTAACAAATTATATGAATATATTTATACTTACTTTTACATCATTCCAATTATACCATTAAACAATTTTTTCTCTAATAAAAATGTTGTTGGTGTCATTAAAAAAAATTATATTATATTTTTTTTGTTATATTGTATTATTGTCAGTGTCGTTGAAATAGATAATCATAGTTAGTTTGATTTTTTATAACTTGAAAGCAACAAACATTTATATTTTTTTTAGTTTTAATCAAAATCAAAATTTCATAAAAAAGCACCGTTCATAAACGTTAGTGTAATAAAAAAAGCGGAAAGACGAGCACGTGAGTGCCCGTCTTTTCGCTAGTATAATATAAATCCTTTTTTGTTAAGCAACTAACGCCCTAGCGGTTCATTTTTTGATAACATTTCCTATTTTTTTTATGGCAATTCCTTTTCATTACTATTGTTATTTTCTTTCGATTAGAAGTTACTTTTTCATTTTCTTTCGATTACCACAAAATAGTTCATTTTCCTTTTAATTTTTATAGATTTAGTTGCTCTTGCGGTTATTATCGGTTTCTTGGTACACGTTCCTACATGTTAGGATATTAAAGTTGGATCTTTAAAATTGTTGATAATTTGACATATTTAGATGATAATTTTATCACCACAAACTTCACTTTTTAGTTTAATGTCTGCCTCTTTGTTTCTCATATATTGTATTATTTAAAGTTATTTATTCTGACTTTTTATTAGGGGTGAGCAAAATATCCGGTTGCATGGATAAAACCACATCCAAATCCAAAATCACATTTAAATAACCAGATATTTACATATGGATATTAACCGGTTTATTCATAAACGGTCGGTCATCCACTTTGATAAATCCGATTTTTTTGTTGGATGTCCAGATCCATAATCATATATTTTGTTACTGTAATTTTTTTAACAAAAATATCTCTCTTTTATCAAAGCTTATTAGGATCTCTTTTTTCAACACAACTTATTCAAAACAGCTAATTTATGCAAAACAGCTTATCAAGATCTCTTTTTTCAAAACAACTTATTCAAAACATCTTATTTATGCAAAACGGCTTATTAATATCTCTTTTTTCAAAACAACTTACTCAAAAAAGCTTATTTATGCAAAACAGTTTATTATGATCTCTTTTTTCAACACAACTTATTCAAAACAGCTTATTTATGCAAAACAGCTTATCAAGATCTCTTTTTTCAAAACAACTTATTCAAAACAGCTTATTTATGCAAAACAGCTTATTAGGATCTCTTTTATCAAAACAACTTATTCAAAACAGCTTATTTATGCAAAACAACTTATTATGATCTATTTTCAAAACTGCTTATTTATGCAAAATTACTTATTAGAATCTATTTTTTCAAAATAACTTATTCAAAACACCTTATTTATGCAAAACAGCTTATTAGGATCACTTTTTTCAAAACAACTTATTCAAAACAACTTATTTATGCAAAACAGCTTATTAGGATCTCTTTTTCAAAATAACTTATTCAAAACAGCTTATTAGGATCTCTTTTTAAAAAACAACTTATTTATGCAAAACAACTTATCAAGATCTCTTTTTTCAAAACAACTTATTTATGAAAAACGGCTTATTAGGATCTCTTTTTTCAAAATAACTTATTCAAAATAGCTTATTTATGCAAAACAACTTATTAAGATCTCTTTTTTCAAAACAACTTATTCAAAACAGCTTATTTATGCAAAACAGCTTATTAGAATCTCTTTTTTCAAAATAACTTATTCAAAAAAGCTTATTTATGCAAAACGGCTTATTAGGATCACTTTTTTCAAAATAGCTTATTTCAAATATGTTATTTTGAAAAAAGAGATCATAATAAGTTGTTTTGCATAAATAAGCTGTTTTGAATAAGTTGTTTTAAAAAAAGTGATCTTAATAAGTTGTTTTGCATAAATAAGTTGTTTTGAATAAGTTGTTTTGAAAAAAGAGATCTTGATAAGTTGTTTTGCATAAATAAGCTGTTTTGAATAAGTTATTTTGAAAAAAGAGATCCTAATAAGATGTTTTGCATAAATAAGCTATTTTGAATTAGTTATTTGGAAAAAGAGATACTAATAAGCCGTTTTTCATAAATAAGTTGTTTTGAAAAAAGAGATCTTGATAAGCTGTTTTGCATAAATAAGCTGTTTTGATTAAGTTGTTTTTTAAAAAGAGATCCTAATAAGCTGTTTTGAATAAGTTATTTTGAAAAAAGAGATCCTAATATGTTGTTTTGCATAAATAAGCTGTTTTGAATAAGTTGTTTTGAAAAAAGTGATCCTAATAAGTTGTTTTGCATAAATAAGCTGTTTTGAATAAGTTATTTTGAAAAAAGAGATCCTAATAAGTCGTTTTGCATAAATAAGCTGTTTTGAATAAGTTGTTTTTGAAAAAAGAGATCCGAATAAGCCGTTTTGCATAAATAAGTTGTTTTGAATAAGTTGTTTTTTAAAAAGAGATTGTAATAAGTTATTTTGTATAAGATAAGCGTTTTTGAATAAGTTGTTTCAAATTTTGATTTTTGTTTATAAAATTTGGTTTTAACAATCAATTTTGAAAGAGAAATAACTGGTTTTTAATTCGGATATTAAAATAATCCGGATATTTTTTTAAACCAAATCATATCCGTTTATAATCCAGTTTTGTAAAACTAACCGGTTATATATCCATAACCATATTCATAATCGGTTACATAACTGGTTTACAATAAAATATGGTCATGGTTAGGAATCCAAAACCATATAAGTGGTTTATATATGGATATGGTTTGGTCGGTCAAAATATCTGACAATGCACACCCCTACTTTTTATTTGCAAAAATCACTAATTAACTAGATTATAACATTATTCTCACTTTGACTTTTGAAACATGTTTACAATTTTCAATTTGCTTATTTTAGTTTTTCTTTTAACATGAATGATAGAATATGAATGCTGAGAAAGAAGGAATTCGGGAACACTACCTGATGATATTATTTGGAAGAAAATAAACTTAAGCTTGAATTCGTGTAATTTTTGCATAATTTTTTGTTGCTTTTTGCAGTCGTTTCATAGCATAGTATTGAATGTATTTATGCAAGTAACAATATAGTCAATTTAATACTTATATACAAAATTCTACAAAACTCGTGCATCGTACATGTTAGAGTCTAGTTTTAATAAATAGAGAAATATAGTATGTGACCATCTTCACTATCTCAACACAATCGTTTTCTTAATTAAAACAAAATTACATTATATTTCTTAGTTAGTGTTTCTGAGAGAATTTCTCATGTTCTTATAGGGTATTAACACAAACTTCATCTTTGAATTACAATAAGTTTTTGGGTTATATCTTGTTGTCTTTTCTCGTATCTTGATAGCCTCAGTTCGATTATCACTGAGAAGAAATTATTGTATTTTGGGGGGAGTTGCACAATCTTATAGATAATTCCTTAGTTCAGCGATTACACGCCTCAAGTTTATTAGTTTTAAGCCATCCACAGCAACAAAAAGATGAAATAGTTACTTAAGATAATACTTGTTTTGGAAATAATGAAAACAATTACTTTGTATTTCAATTGTTTTAGAAAAATGCATATGATTGTTGACTTCAAAAGTCTCTTATCTCTTCGCTAACAAGTAAAATCATAAGATATCTTTGAAAAGAAAAAAAGAAAATGTTTGACAAAGTTAAGATGACCTTACTTTCTAAGAATGTGTTCATGAATGAGTCTTGAAAAAATTTGCATTATGTGAAAGTGTTATAGGTTAATGCAAAAGTGAACATATGACTTGTGAAAAAAAGGCTAAATTATACTCGATGTCCTTTAAGTTATCTAATTATAACATCTTGGTCTTTTAAGTTTTTTCGTACCACTTAAGTCCTTTATGTTATTTAAATGACCTAATTGGTGCGAAAATTTTTTAAAGGATCAACTTATTACAATTAATTAACTAAAATGATCTAAGCGGTACGAAGAAACTTAAATGATCAATTTGTTATATTTAAATAATTTAAAGGACCCCTAATGTAATTTAGCACGAAAAAAACATGAGTAAGTGTCGTCGTGTTTATTTTTGAATGATATGTGTGTGTTTGTATTACTTGTTATTATCCTTTGTATAACTTGTTTACTCCCCTTTCATCAACTTATATTTCTGCACTTCTGATGGCACAAAGACACAACAAACATGTGAAGAGTTTTTTTTTTTTTGGTGTATAGGTGAAGAGTAGTTGTGAGTATATTTTGTAATTGATGTTTTGAAAACTTGATGGCTCAGACACAACAAACATGTGAAGAGTTTTTTTATTTGGTGTATAGGTGATGAAGAGTAGTTGTTTCATTGGTTTGCATTTTTTTTATTCAAACAATCGAATGGTTAAAATTCACTTTTTTATAGTAAATAAATAGGGTGTTTGAAGTTCAAACCTTAACCTCTACATATAACAATACATAATCTCCTATCAACCGAGTTATACTTACGAATTGTTTGATTGGCTCGCATATTTAATATTTATCTTTCGGTATTTTGTACCTTTGTTCTTATTTTTTTCTTTTCGAAAAGACTAAAAGAGTTTTATATTAAAACACACAAAAACAAGTCTCCCATGATAAGGTGTACATAGCTCGTTCTTATTTGTTACGGTTTTTATTTTTTTTATTGCAACAACAAAAGTTATTTTTAGTATGTTTATTTCCACGAATTTAATACTTTAACATGGTTTGTGATTCCACGTGTTTGAGGAAATCATTCATTTTGGGTTTAATAATTTAAACTTCAAATTTTAAAAACGTGTTATGAGTGTCAATGTGTTGGTAATGTCTTATGCCTACCGTGTTATTGTTCAAGATTTTAAGAGTGTGTTTGATCTGCTAAAAATGAAAGATATGATAGAACAATTTCAGTTGTACAATGTTTGATTTGTAAAATTGTTTCTGAAACAGGACAAACTAGGGGCAATGGACATGACAAAAATCTTTTGTCCCTCACAAAAATCACATCACAACTTTTTGCCCGACAAACAAGTTATCTAAAATACAAAAATAGTTTTTCGTCCACCAAAAATCGTATAAAACCAAAAATTATTTAATACCATAAATATTTGTCATTTGTTATTCTGTCTTATGCTGTACTGTTCTATCTTGTACAGTTATATCCCATACATAATGTTGCAAATCAAAAGCAACCTAAAAATCAAATATTTTCACTAGAGGAATTTACTATATTATTTAGTAAATATCTTTGCAATGCTCCTTTCTGTTATTATTATAAACAAAAGTTTACTTTTTAAATTGATTCAATAAATGATGTATGTAGTTTATATACAGACAACATACATTATTTATTGAATGAAGTCAAAAAATTAATTTTTGTTTATAATAGTGATCGTAGGGAGGGAGTAATATTTTAGAGTGTTGGAGGATGTCACAACCAACCCCACAACATTACAATGAGTGGTCAACCCTCGTAAGACAGATAGTTTGAACCACCACCGCTTTAACTAACATACTAGTATTTTGTGGTAGTGAGAGTCACTAATTGAATACGTTTGGCGTATACTTGTGGTAGCTCAAACGTCATAACATTTTAATGATAGTATGATTTACATTATTGAGTAATAACACTATGATATTGACAATGCATCCAATTGAACTTTCAAATTTGATACCATTACCCAAAATAAAATGTAATAAACATCAATCGTATACATTCATCCAACAATATTTGGATTCTTTTGTACAACATTCTTTACACTAATTATTTTATTTTATTTTTTGTAAAAATTACTACATTTAGTTGCTTAAACAATGCCTTAAGAAAGGACACTTGTTAGCATTTTTTTTCTAACCAAAGAAGATAAATTACCTATTGCAATATACACTTTAATATTTCATAATTGAGTGCGATAGAAGCATGTATGAAATAATCATTTTGAGGTTCAAATATAATAATTTTATACATTCTTTTTTACATGTATATACATAGCCACACTCTTTACCTAAAAAAAACATAGCCACACTCATTTTCTTTCATTCATTTAGTGGAAAAGAGTTATGCATGTATTCCTTGAATGTGAAACTTCAAACACCATAATTTTCACTTCTTTTTTTGAACAACACCTTCATTCCCAGCTAACATCATATATTTATCCCTCCTTGTAATATTGGTACACTCAAATCCCAAAGCATCACCCAACTCTTTTTGTATATAATTAGCCACTTCAAAAGGAGACTTTCCACCAGCACAAGTGAGTTCTTTTGGAACCTTTTCAAGTACTTCAATATTATAACTAGGCCATGGATTCATCAAAAATAGAAAAGAGTCCAAACATTTTAATCCACTAGCTGTTGTACCATAAAACAAACCCACATTAGCATTCATAGCCACAGGAACAATCTCATCAGCAAGTTCAGCAAAAAGTGAACTAAACCTTAATAAATAAGGTTCCCTACAAGTTGTTCCTTCAGGACACACAACTAAATCACCTTCACTTAGCAACCTTTGCATTGTTTCCCTATCTTGTTCTTTGTCCCTTGTTAAACTCATTGTCTTTATAGGAGACATAATCTCCGACACTTTGCTTAAGCTATAAGTTACCGTAGTCAAAGGTTTTCTCAAACTCATGCTAAGAAAAACAGGATCTAATAATGTCCTATGCGTACAAACATAAAGTACACCTTTATTTGTTATTGAATTTTTTTTAGGGTTACTAATACTATAGCCTTTGATATTTATAGTTATACCACTATATGCTACTAATGCAAGTCCCCATTTGTAATAAACGATTGTCCCAAGAAATAATCTATAAATTGATAATGGAATTGCAATTGGAAGCCACATGAACATGTAGAGAGTTGAAGAAGGTGTAGGGAAAAATGCTAGTCTTCCATCATGAAATATTAATGGCTTTGGATACTTTTCCCTTGGCATGATTGAACTTGGACATATTTCATTGCTCACCACATAAGCTTCCTATCATTATCATATATTGATGGAGTTAGATGGGAATTAAGATGGAATAATTAATATGGAAAATGAAATTAAAGGTGTACACTTCATTGTAATAATGTAGTTAGTTAGATAAGGTTGTTATGTTGTGTACGAATTATAATCATATGCTAAAAATAAATGAAAATGTACAGCTGTGGGTTATCACCACATTTTAATTTTTTTTTGACAAAAAAAAAGTATTTAATTTTTTTTATTTTTGCTTGCATCATCTGGGCCTTATACTTGTGGGTTTAAAAATAATAAAGAAAACTATAACATAGTAAAGTTAATTTAATACCCCCACATTTAGTCCTTTGTACGTATATTTTGACAAATTCCCTATTTCTCCTAGATCACTTTTCATAAAAAATAATTCTCTTAGTTTTTCGAATTTGTCTTCAAAACAACTGATTTTGAAAATAAATAATGAATTTTCAATGATTTCAAGAACAACCGGTATTAAGGAGAGTTTAATAGACATGCATCATCAATGAAAGATCACAATACTTTTATGTCCCATTATTAAATTCTAACTACCCATACACGAGTGAGGTGATATGACAAAATAGTAGATTTTGATTTTCATGAAGGAAAATAGTGGATTTTGATGAAATGTCAATGTCAAATTGTTTTACATCAACAATGCATATCCAATGAATTGTTTAAGGAAAACACGGAACATATTTATGTTCTTACAATTCAAATTCAAGTTTGTCGGTACACAAGGCTAATTTCGATTTTTTTTTGTTACGAATAAAAATCGTTAGTTTTTAAAAATCCACTAAACTTGTCAATACAAGTGAAACTAGGTAAATGAAAAAAGTGTAATAACTTACAGTTGCAGGTGGTTAAGGGTAAAATGGGAAATCGCTTGGGCTTGTGGGGGTAAGAGAATCAGATGAAGGGGTATGAATGAAATGTTTTAACAGAATAGTCAAACAATATCAAACTTATGTTTATGTTCCATGAGTCATCATGATATGCATAAGAACATTTTCTGGCTCAAAGCAAATGTTTATAGGGATCAATCAAAACATTATTATGTTTAAGAACTTACCTAGACCTATCAAGAAAAATAAAAACTTACTACCTAGAGAATGTATACAATTAATCCTAACTTCCTTTCATTTTCCTCTATCCAAAGACACCTTTAAAAAATTTATGGCTAACTATTCTACCAAAAAAACCTTATAGTTAATTACTACCAAGAATATAATATAGCAAAAAGAGTAACTAACTTCACATATACCTTACAATAAGAGATAAAATGATGATCATTGACACATGTGCTTCCAATTCCTAAATCAGGTCTTCTATATCCAAAATAATCCATGAGAGCACTATCCTTATCAACCAAACCATGCCTAGAAATCAAACCAGTGAAGTAGCATCCAACAGTGTGTAACTCTGTAGCAACAACATCATCACCATCCAAATATTCCTTAAGAAACCCTTCCACCATAACTCTAGGCACACAAGTGAAGAAAACTCTGGACCCTACAGAAACCAAAACCTCATAAGCCTTAAGGTTAAGGTTCTCCATGTAAAACTTTGGTAAAACTACCCTTGCGATCATTTCCATGTCCTTTATTTTAAGTCCACAAAAAGTGATGAAGATCATGACTTTAAGCTTAAGTTCATAGCTCAAAAAGCATAATATAGGACATGAACAAAGTAAGAGGAAAGCTCTTAAAATGCTACCACCTTCAAAGGCAACTAGCATGAAATAAGGAAAGAAGGAATGGTTCCTTAATAGGACATCATGAATGTCACAAACAAGTGTTTGTGATTCTCTCCCCTTTAAATCACAATTCAAAATACTAGGGAAAGTTGAAGGTTGATGAAGTTGTTTAGATGATAGATCGATAAAATTAAAGCTGTGACTTTTCAATTTCTTTGCAGCTTCATAACATGATTTAACAATCACATGGTAAAGCCTTAGGAGTACCAAAAGAAACATTATATTTAAGTTTCTCTCACTATTTACTGTTTATGATAATTGGGATTGAGATATTGATGTTTCTGATAATTTTATGATGAAAAGGAAGATTAGAGAATATTTATAGTCATTAAACTAGTATCTTGCTGGCTGAACTGCAAGAGAAGGTAGTGACTATGACATATATATATATACACACACACACACACATATACACTACTTGCATTAATTAACACTACCTTTTTAAATTGACTTTTCAAGGCCACTCCCTCATGAAAATTAAGGAATGATTAAAAGTAAGGCTTTGTTTGGTGAAAAGAATAGAGGATAACTTACATCCAAACATATAACAAATAAGTTCATAGAGAATAACTTATAACCCAACTTATAGCTTTAGTTAATAAATTAATTGATTTTCAATATTTGATAAAACTAGCGGTTGGTTGAACTAGTTTAGAGTTGATTTAATACATGTAAAACGAAAAGTACAATTAAGCCAATGTGCAATTTATTATCATGTCTATTCTGCCCATATCATATATCCTAATATTTTTTTTTTATATATATATATATATAATTTTTTTTTTGATTTAGTAGTCTAATGGTTAGAACTCACACAATTAAATGTGGAGCAGTGGAGTGTCCGGGGTTCGAACCCCAACCCCTACATAAATTATGCAATGTCCCTACCAACTGAGCTAATCTCACCGTGACATCTTATATATCTACCATGTCTTAACAAATAAACATGTATTTGTATTACGAGTCGATCGATCACAAATTAATGACAATAACGCTTGTAACAACACTGTGTAGAAGATAATATAAGGCTGAGCGTCATAAAAATTAACCCAAATACAATCAGGTAAATAACACAACAACTAAACAAATCAATGCAGAGTAGCACAAGTTGATCTAGCATTTTCATATGTTCCATATGACGCATCTTTTAGATTAATATTTTTCTAATAGGAAAATAATTATAAATTCAGTTGATTTTTAATTTTTTTCTGCAATAGAATTGTGAAATGATAGACATTTCATGGTACCTTGGATTTTCGGGTTTTTAATAGAATTCGGCAGCGATATTTGACATTAGAATCGAACTGATTCAAAATTTTGATTTTTCTTGAATCTCCGCATACTTACCAAAAAACCACTTGAGTAATATCACACACTCTCGGGTCCTAGGTAAATATCACCACACTAACCTAAATGGGTTGATGACATGTTTAATTATTATTGAAGAGTGTTAAAAGAGTGTGACCTAACATTACTCAAACCACTTTTTTGGCAGCTATCCTATGTATTCCCATTCAATTTCTACTTATTGGTTAACAAAAATTATTCATACTTACTTTATACGTTACATTAAAGAACATGGAGAAGAAGAAAAATGACACGAGAGAGAATATGAACATATGAAAAAATATATAATGGGACAATTAGTTTAGGAGATAAGAAGTTTACAAATGTATAACTAAGTTGTATTTACTGTTTCCACAAATCGAGTGTTAACTCGTAAACTCTCCTAGTTTACGTTTTTAGTTGCCAAAAACGTGTTAACTCGAAGGTAAACTCGGTTTTTGTTGTAATCGAAATGTTTGATGAGTTTGACCGAGTTAACACGTGTTAAACTTAGTAAACTTGGGTAATTTCGATTAAGTTTACGTTTGAAAAAACACATTTTTTTTTTATTTTGGGCATTTTTTTTTGGTCCATTTTCCATCAAAACTCAATGTTTTTCAAGCCATGTATTTGGTTCTAACATTGAAAAGTTAAATTTTTATTTTTATACTAAGATGAACACAAGTCTTTTATTATGGTGGATATGTACACTTTGTCTTTATAATTAAGTCATATTTTACATTATTGACCTATTTGCAATATTATATTAGTTTACATATGTCACGTATATCCCTTCAAAAAAAAAAGTCATGTATATAATAAATTTTATATAATTTAATTTTACGAGTTTACAAGTTGAGTTTACGAATCTAGTTTACATAGCTAAAACGAGTTGAGGTAAACTCTCGAGTTGTAAAAGTCATATTGATTCACAATCACTTTTAAATAATAAATCAATAAAATTGATTCAAATCTTTTAATTCAGAATCAAAAGTTTGTATAAAAGACATTAAAACTCAATCAATAAAATTGATTTAAACTTAATGCCAATGAATGCATATAACGTGACGGTTGTTTTGTTGTTGAGGCGAACATGATTGTTTTGTTTTAATTCAAAATGAACATAATATATCATAATCAATTACAAGACAAGATATATTTATTTTATGAGCAATGTTATATCTCTAGAAAAATAACATCAAGAATTCTTCAACAATAAAGAGCAGCCAATCACAATGCACTATTTGCCACAATTAAAGGAGGTGTGTCTGAAAAATAGGAAGTGAACAAGTAAATCATACAGTTAAAACTTACCAGCTGTGTTTTGGAAAATTCTTGATGCTATATTTCTAGAGAAATAACATTTTCCTTATTTAATTTTATTATACAAGACTTTTGAATTAAATACAGTAAAGGTATATCTATAAATTTTCGGTAAATATTTTTGGATGTCTTAACTGAATTTTCAAACATAACAAAAGTAATTTGTATAACTTTACAATTTGGCAGACCAAAATTAAAATAAAATAATTGGAATCGTACTACACAGTTACATTCAAACTAATCGTCTTTTAAAACCAATAAAGAAATGTTTTATTATATATTCATAAATATACATCAATCATTGTATAAAGCCAAATTCAATCAAAACAAAAAAATATGTCCGTCATCAAGAATATACCAAAAAGGTGGTGGTATGGGTAAGAATATACGAATCTTTACTCTTTTCTTGATATATTCTTGTGTTTTCACTCATATATCTGTGAGATTAGTTTTTTAAGGTTTAACTTGAACTCGTTGCTACAAGCAATTAATGTTAATCAAAAAGCAACGTTCGATTTTCTGTGTTTGCCGATGGTGGTCATGAGTATTATTATACTATCTATCAATTTCAAGGGATATTATATTGCTTGTTATTTCTATTTCTCAAATTATTTGCATGACTTCTTGCAAGGTAATATAACTTTGGGTTATGCTTTTCTTAACCTTTTATCCCCTTATCTGATCATGCCTTTTTATAAGGTTATTTTTGTGTATTTAATTATTAATGTTCGTATTTTCGAATGTATAAAGTAATAATCTTTGTTAAAATATATACCAGATTGTTAATGTTCGTATTCTCGATTGTATAAAGTAACATTCTTTGTTAATATATATACCAGAGTTTAATGGATATAATGGGATAGTGGACTTTTGAGATGACCACTATCAACATATTGAAATGGTTTTTCTGAAAAAATTTATAATAATCTCTGTTAATATATATATATATATATATATATATATATATATATATATATATATATAAGATTTTAATAGATATAAACGGGACATTGGATTTCTGACATGACCACTACCATCATTTTCATATGGTTTTTGTTATAAAAAAAATTATCATCGAATTTAGAAATTATTAATAAAAAAGATATTTAATATGCAATTTTAATAAAAAGGGATACATTTAATTAAATTTTTTTTTCAAAATATATAAAGTATTAAGTTTGTTTAATAGAAGGAATAAAATTATGGTTGTTGTTGTTGTTGATGAGAACTTTGGCCTTGGGACATTTTGTACGTTGAAATGTTGGAAGGATTTTCCGGATTATAAGGAATTTGTTAGAAACAAGTTGACATCTTTTGAGGTTGATGGATGAGGAGGGTTTGTGTTAAAGGATAATGAAGATGATCAAGAGCAGTTTGCATGAATGACTTTCAATACATAGCTCTAATATTGATGGCAAAATAACATAGGCTAAGAATCTTCAGTTGGGTACAAAGAGGGAGGAGGTGGGTTTGGATAATTTTAAACAAGAGGAATTGCATTCCACATCTTTTTTTGATTTTGTCCCTTTTCAAGATTCAGTGTAGTATGCAATGGCAAAAGCCGTGTATACTTTGGATAAAATGGGGAGATGTTAACTCAAAATTTTTTCATGGTGTGATGTCTAGTTGAACACGAAAAAATTGCTATAATGCATTTTGAGGTTAGTGGTGAGAGGATTGAAGGTGTTAATAATGTAAGAGAAGCGACTTTTAATCATTTTGAGAATCACTTCAAATTTGTTATGTTGATTAGACCTGGTATGAAATTTTTTTCGTTCAAGACTCTTAATTTGGTGGGTGGCAGCCGCCATATGTCTTTTACCGAAGATGAGGTAAGGAGGGTTATTTGGAATTGTGATAGTTACAAAACTCCAGGTCTTGATGGCATTAATCTTGGTTTCGTTAAGGATTTTTGGGGAGGGCTCAAATTTGATGTTATGTGGTTAATTTCATATTTACCGTTAATAAAACTTATTTTATTTCTTTGAATCTAGGATAGTAATGTAAATATATAGGTAATTAATTTTATTATATAGATAGTAGATGCATAGTATATAAAATAATGAGGAAACTAGATATTTTATAATGATATATGTTAATAGTTAAAGAGATAACAATTTTTAATTTGTTTCAATACTCTTTTTTTTTTTAAAAATAATTGTTGTTTTAGCACTTGGAAGGTATCCGTGTGTTCGCATAAATGTCTTTTATTCTTTGTATACTTGCAAAAAGAAGAAAGAAAATAAAAGAAGTAGAAGAGGAAAAAGAAGACGAAGAAATACTAGATAAATGAGAGACCAACAAAAAAATTTACCTTGTTTTTTACAACCCAAAAATTTAATATTATGTTCAAAGTTCAATTCAATTTAATTTAAAATTTGTCTATAAAATAATACAATGTTACAATGTATGTGAGTATTCTAAAAACGAAAATGAGTTACCTGATAAATAATACATACATGATCCATAATTGTAATATGTTTTAGAATTTACCATTACTTTATATTTCTAATATATATAATATTCATTTTCAAATGACATGCATGATTTTCAAAGTCATATTGAATACATGAAAATGAGGAGCTTATATTCTTATACAATATGTGATGGTGGTTACATTTTTTTTTGTTGACAAAATGTGATGTTGGCATGTATGTTAGTTAGTGGTCTTTGTTATTGAAATGAATGATTCTTATAGTCATATTTAATTTAAGAGAATGAAAATTAATCGTGTATGATTTATCTAATACTCAAAATTGATATATATATAAGATTATATGAGCAAATACCTTATGGTTGTGTTTTAGCAATTCAAGTTTTGAATTACTCAATTATCTGTCAAACAATCAGATTATATATGTTATTTTCAAATGCATATAAATAAGATCATACATAAGAATCTTATAGACAAAGCGTAGGAAAATACTTAATTTTCTGAATTTATAAATTTTCTAATAGGCAATATTTGAGACTAAATAATCATTTGGTGATCGATGTCACGCATAAATTATGTCAATTCATTTTCAACTTTATTGATATAACTCTTTTGTAATATATAAATGATACATTGATAAGAGTCTCTTAGGTGTTCCCAATATATTTTATCACTAAACTTTTGTTAGAGATTTTCTAGGTTTCACACAATTAACATATATCATAGTTGAGTAAATAAAATATAATTGACCCACTAAACTTGAAATATAAATTTACTCCCAGCGAGCTTACTAAATCCACAACCCTCCACAATATTATCTCAAAATCAAATGAGACTATTACTTTATGAGAGTTTGAGGTAGCTTACTAAATCCACAACTCTCCATAATATTATCTCAAATTTGATCTATGTAGACGACCCGGGATAAGGCTTGCTTGTTCTATTTCGAAAAGTGTCATTTTGTCTCGTAAGTTTTGGTTTGTTCTTTAAGGTTTAGCATTGGATGATAATTTATTTGAGAGCTGTAGTTTAGGAGAAAACTGTTTGCGTTTCAGAGATCAGAAAGTTGATGTTTTGAACAGAGAACTTTTAAATTTTACTAAATGTTTAGGTTTCGATATTTATGAAGATCAACATCACAATATAGTATTCCTGTGCTTTTAAGTGTAGAGTGATTTTTGTAAACCCATATCTCTAATACAATATCTTAAAGTAGTGAACGATTCATTGTAGAGATGGGTATTTTAAATGATACCAAGCCTTTAGATTTTGGAACTGGAGAATCTGAGATGAGAACATATACCATCCCACAAGCAAGAAAATGGCAACCATAGATTTTGAAAAGAATGAGTCTGACTCATAAAATAGACCATAATAGTAGCAAGTAGTGTGAGGACTTGAAGCAAGAATAGATTGCATTTCTCTCTAAATTGGATAGATTACAAACGAGTACATACTTGCCTATTTCTAGCGTGATGTCATATTCTAGATGCTTTTTTCTAGATTCTTCATGACATTTCCTACGACATATGATTTAATTAGGTTAAAATATGGTTTTCGTCCCTGTAAATATGTCTCGTTTTGATTTTAGTTCCTGTAAAAAAAATTGTAGAAAAAAGTCCCTGAATTTTTTTTTTTTTTTTTTAAAATAGTCCTTGGACCCACTTTCTTGCTTATTTGTCCCAGTTGTATGGACTATTTTAAAAAACAAAATATTTTGCAGGAGCTTTTTTCTACAAAATAGATACAGTCATCATGTGTCACATATGCAAATCATCACAAAAGTAGGGTCAGAGACTAATTTAGAAAACAAAAAAATTTGCAAGGACTTTTTTCTACAATTTTTTTTACAGGGACTAAAACCAAAACGAGGCATATTTGCAGGGACTAAAACCATATTTCTAAAATTGATTACAAATGAGTACATACTTGCCTATTTATAGTGTGAATGTCATGTTATAAATGCTTCTTTCTAGATTCTTCATGACATTTCCTACGACGCATGATTTAATTAAGACTATAGCTAAGCAAATAGATGGTTTATACTATCTTTTAGTGGATTCAAAACAATTCTACACTGACATTGGCATTTTAGGTTAGTACATCTTTCTCATGAGAGAATGAGGCTTATGAATAAAACTTTTCTCTTTTTGTCTAATCATGATCACAAGCTTGTTTGTGATACCTACCATTTTTCCAAACAAAATAGGCTTCCTTATACTGCAAGTAATAACAAAGCTAGTTCAAATTTTGCATTGCTCCATTTTCATGTATGAGGCACTTTGTCTACTACTTCTATTCATGGTCATAAATAATTCTTAACTGTGCTAGATGATCCTTCAAGATTTGTATGCATTATTTTGTTAAAACATAAATCATAAGTTTCTTCTTTGGTCTAAAGTTTTGTTATTATGGAAGAAACACAATTTGACACCGAAGTTAAAATCATATGCACTAATAATGGCCCTGAATTTTTTTTCTTACTCAATTTCATCAATCTAAGTGTATCATTCACCAAGCATCCTGTGTTGAGTCTCAACAACATAATGGTTGGGTTGAAATAAATCATCAACATCTACTTAATGTTGGCAGAGCTCTTCTTTTCTAATATAAACTTCCTCTTTCTTTTTGGTATTATGTTGTTATTCATAATAAATACTTACATGGTAAATAGAGTTTCTACTCTTAGCTTAAAAATCAATCACCATATCATCTTTTGTATAATGATGTACCTGATTTATATACCTTAAAGGTTTTTAGTTCTTTGTGCTATGCTTCAACTCTTACTTTTCATAGAACAAACGCAAATGCTTGTTTCTTTGTTATAAAGTGCAAGTTGGTGTTTTGAGGTTGCTACATGTTTCTTCTAAATGTAATAGATTTTAGAATTTACCATTAGTTTATATTACTAATATATATAATATTCATTTTCAATTGACATGCATGATTTCAAAAGTTATATTGATTCACAATCACTTTTAAAGTAATGAATCAATGAATTGATTCAAATCTTTTAATTCACAATCAAAAGTTTGCATAAAACTCAATCAATAAAATTGATTTAAACTTAATGTCAATTAAAATTGATTTAAACTTAATTGATTTAAACTCAATCATATAACGTGACTGTTTTTTAGGGGAACGTGACTGTTTTGTTTTAATTTAAAAACTAGATCATCGACTCGTATGAATAGTAATAAATGACAATGAAATAAAAAATAATATAAAAGTCCAATGGCATAGTTCATTTTATAATGAAACATCTACTCTGCGAATATAACATAATAATGAAATAGCATAAGTCGTTTAACACAAAAAAAGTTTGATACTTTGCTAATACCTTTAAAATGAACATATGTCGGAAAAATAATATTATACAATGAAGTACTACACATTATAAAACTTTTTTATAAACCACATTCGATGTAACATTGGTATTTTCACCGTCTTCATCATTTATCAAGATCTTCAAACCACCGCTTGCAGTAACCCTTGATATTGCAGCATACAATTGTCCATATGAAAATACAGGAGAAGGTAAATAGACACTAACATTTTTAGTGGCTAACCTTAGGCTTTCGTTGATAGTCATTGCAAATGAAACAATTAACGAAAACTGATCTTGGAATATCAATGTTGATAGTTTTTTGTTATTTACAAATGATATGCTTTATTTATTAAATTTTTTTAGTGCATGATATACTTTATTTTTACTAACTGTTACTTATCCTCACCGAGCATGTAACACATTCTTTCGGTCTTTGGAGTGCATTTTATCCTCCAAACATTTCTTTAGTGTTTAATTAATCATCATATTTTCCTTTCTTTTTTTATTATACTTTTAACTTTGGATATTATTTCTCAATTCCTTCCACAGATTTTTCTTTTGATAGTAATGGGGAAATTTTGCTCAAATTCATTCAATGTATCTCATAATTTTTAACCAAGGACTAACAATTCTTATGTCTTCCACATCTAGAGTGGTTGTTGCCTGTTATCATCAACTAGTTGTTGCCAAGTTATACTTATGTCAATCGACTTGTATATTGCATATGAGCATCTTTAACGATTAACAAAGGTTTATTCTCTAAGCTAATGGTAGTTCACTTTCATAATTGATTGATTCGCATAGGACATAAATTATAATGTCATAAAAAATATGAACATAAGGAAGAAAATAAACTTATGATTAACATAGGTTATAAGAGGTCATGCAACATCTTAAATTCAACTAAGATTTGCCATGGAGAATGCATCTATGTTAATGATTTACCCTTACTCTTCTCTACCAAAAGAATCAAATGAAGCATATTATTAGTATTTGCATGGAAAACAATTAATGGCCACAAAGCTTTTTTTTTAACAACCAAGTGTTATTGAGATAACATAGAACCAATGCACAAATTGTACTCTGGCTGTCAAAACAGAACAGCAACACCACATCATATATAATAGTTGTGTTCAACACAACACAATACCAGAAATAACAGGAAAATAACAACCAAAAAAAACTTTCTCAAAGTTACAAACACAGCCGCAAAACAGCTTCAAATGATAACCGCATAAGCTATGGTTGTGCATTCCAATTACAAACCTAATTAATATCCTAAAACATAGTCTCAGCTAGCACAAAATATGAACCATAGCAGAAACAACAAAATTGCAGCAACACTAGCCGACACACAGAGAGCAATAAAGGAGAGCGATGGCCGGAACAACGACAACGAACGACACCAACCCAGGATAAAGGGAACCCTGCACCCAAACCACACAACATGAAGATAGTGAGGACTAAAACATACAGTATTTAGGAGAATATGACAACATAAACATACAGTATCACAAAAGTCCAAATAAAGATAACTCACCACATTGTCAGAAAATGTTGTAAGTGATCTCTATATACATGTATTCTAAGCTACATTTTGCTTACATGTCACTTCATCAATGTCCTCCTTTCTAACTAATTTTCTAAACATTTACCAAGTGGCTCTCTCTTTTCTTTTTCCCTATTTTCCATCTATTTATTGCTAAATATTTACATATGTTCATTCTTATAATTCTTAAATATGTAACTTATAATTGAGTGAGCTTTGTAACTCCTTCCACTATCCATTAATTAAGGGAATATGATGATGATGATGATGATAATAAGAACAACACAACAACAACAATAATATATAGAAGTTCAACACGTTGCCAAATAACCTAATTATTAATTTATGTAATAATAGAATATATTTTATTTATCTACTAAAAAATGATATAACGTGTACAAAAAAAAAGAGATATATTGTTTTGAGAAAAAAAAGAGAGATATCTTAACATTTAAAAGTTGAAGAATAAAATTGATCAATAAATGCTATTTAGAAGTTATAGTATAAATTAGTCCAAATAAATGAGATAATAATATATAGTATACAAACAAAACGTTTGATAAAAAAAAGTATACAAAGAAAACAAAAAAGTGCATTTGATCAAATCAATTAAAATATTAATTACAGTCATTACAATTTTTCCCTAAAAAAGCAACACACATATGTTTTCGGTCGCTTCTTTTTCAAAATATGAGGAAAACCATTAACAATACTAAAAAACTAATTTTTGTATCTTTTAATATATTCCTTAACATAAAAGCATAGCTATAAAAAAATAAATTATTCAATTCTCATTGGAATAAAACGTCGTCTATGAATCTTGAAGATTATGAAAACACTCCATGATTGTTTAATTACACCATCATAATTGAATTTACTCCTTAACATTCTTTCAAATATAACCTACAAAGTTGAAAAGCTCAATTTTTCATATTCACCTTCACCCTTTATAACCACCACTTAGGCACTTACCCTGGCATTCATTTTCTACTCATTCCCACATATTTGACAATTAAACTTATTTCTTGATTGTTTCCACCATAGTGCTATTGATACTGTCATATTCATATGTACAAAAGTTGTTTGTATATTATTCATTTGCACTAAAGTCATTGTATATTTATTATTTTTTAAGGTTGAGAGAGGTAATTTTCACCATAGATATCATGCTAATATATGAAAAGGTATTCCTAATTCCTCTTATAATCAAAACTGATCTTTCACTTTTTTAGACAGGTGCTGAATTTTGACGTAAGTTACAAAAACTTCTCACAGTTTCTTATTCTCTTTGATCGAATGGTACAAAATGTGGATATAATTTTTGTGCCATTTTTTTTAAAAATTTTTTGTAATAGAAGGATAGTTTGAAAGATCGGCTACTATAATAGCGTGAAATAAGATAATATGAGGGTTTTTTAGGAGTTAGTATCATTGGATATTAAATTCATATAGTGAAGGTTATATAACTCATGACTTTGAAAGAATTAGAATACGAAGGGTGCCAATTTTCAAGAAAGAGTGAGGAGGTTTTTTAGAGGTGTCACATAGTATAAAAACAACTAAATTGAATAACATGCATAAAGGATATCACATCCACTTCACATAGAGATATTTCATGTGATATAAGTTAAGGAGAATTTTTTTAAAAGAATTTGAGATATGATATTGATCGTAATTTTTAGTTTAATGGATTATGAAGGGTTATTCCCCACTTTGGACTTAATATTCAATATCCAATGATGATACAAATTCTTACAAAATCTACGTGATGGGTAAAACATAATTCTATCCTATCGTGTCAATTATTTTCTCAAGTCTAATAATACTTCAACTTCCTTTTTTCCTATTCCGTATTTAATGGTGAATTTGTAAGTTACAATTTAATTGAATGGCTGTGAGTTACATTTTTTAGAAATTTCTTATTGTATAATTATTCATTTTCTAAATCCTTTTAACTTCATGGAAAAGATAGTAGGTGTATCCTCCACCAAAATTTATATATTTTTTAGATAAAATCAAATTAACTTCTATTTGTTTAGATAATTTTATCACACCAACATTTGATCTATCTTTCTTTCCTATTCCTCAACTATTCTATCTTTCACTCACACATTGTATTAATGAAGAAAAAAAGTAATAAATCCTTAGGAGATGCGAGTTTAAGTTTTTATTAAGTGTTATTGTCCTATCAATCCATGTAATATAATGATAATGATATGTAAAATACATGAATTGTGCACCCGTTCTAAATATTTAATTTTTTTTTAAGAGACTAAAATGGTATATATTATCAAAACAATGTCTTTCCTAGTACAAGGTGTACAAAGGAGAGACATCAACAACAAGAGTATTTACAAAACCTGTACAAAGAACCTTTAAAGTAACTGAAAGAATAACACTTAGCCTATGCCCAGCATGGTGAAAGGATTAAGCCACCAGCCATGATAATTGAAGGGAAGAGTAATGTATTTCACCTTCAACCACCTAAAGGTAAGAGACTTAATTTTTTCCACCACCTGAATTACCGAGCACTCTTTATCATTAAACAGCTTGTTATTTCTTTCTTTCCAAATTTCCCAAATTGTCGCAAACCAAATGACCTGTAAAATCGAGCGCCGTTTCTTAGAAATTCCGCCACTAAAACTGAATTGATGAAAATGGTGCTGCACCTGTGCCGGAACCCCCGCAGAGATGCCAATCCATCAATAAATAAGGTACCAAACTGAGCCAAAAATATTACAATGTAAAAGCAAGTGTTGAGATGTCTCAATAGAGCCACATCCCGCCACACACAACCTTGAGTCGCGATCTAGTACACCACGACGATGCAGGTTGTCTTTTGTAGGTAACCTGTCACGAAATAGCCTCCAAGCGAACAAAACAACCTTCAACGGCACATCCTTATGCCAGAGATCGGAAACTGTTACCGAAGGAACCAAAGGAGGATGAACAATTAGGACACGATAGGCACTACAAACAAAGTAAACATTAGAAGATTCTAATGCCCACAACCATCGATCGTTCTTGTCAACCTGCAAAACAACATTGTGAAGTAACAACAGCAATTCCCCCAACATCTGCTCCTCCCACACAAATAGCCTACACCTCCAAATCCACGCAACGCCCTCCTCACCCCAACCCAATTGACTCATGTCAAACACTGTTACCTCCTTAAACACCGACAGATCATACAAGCGACTAAACCTAGAACCCAACGACAACCCCTCAATCCACTCGTCCGACCAAAAAAGCGTGTGCTTCCCATTGTCGATAGAGCGGCTAACATTATCATTAAACCAGCCCTCCCGACCCAAAGTATACAAATCACGCCACCAGGCTGAAGCCGTGCGGCCTCCCCCTTGAATTCCCCCCTCCACACCATACCGCAAATCCAACACCCTAAACCACAAACTACTTCTATCTACTAACAACCACCAACACCATCTTCCTAATAACGCTAAATTAAACTCCTTAATTCTCCTTACCCCCAAACCACCAACCTCCTTACTCCTACAGACAGTTTGCCAATCCACCCATGATATTTTCCTGTGGTCATCACTCCCCCCCATAAAAAACAGTGAAAAATAGATTCAATAGCGGAGATGATACCTGATGGAGCCTTGAAGAAGGAAAGAGCATAAACAGGCAGCGACGACATGACAGACTTCAGAAGCACCAAACGACCACCCATAGACAAGTGCCTCGATTTCCAACCAGATAGTCCTGATTTAAGACGGCTAATAAGCGGTTCCCAAAAAGATAAACGCCGTGCATTACCACCAATATACAAACCCAGATACAGAAAGGGGACGAAACCTACCCTACAATTCAGCACCATAGCCGCTTCCGATAACCAGGAAGTAGCGACATTAACACCTACTAGACAGCTTTTTGAGAAATTCACTTTTAGACCCGACAAACTTTCAAAGAGGAGAAGAATAGCACGCATACCTCGAATGTTTGCCCAAGATTTTTCACCCAAAATCAAAGTGTCATCGGCATATTGAAGGTGAGATACAACCATCACGTCTCTGCTTCCCACCTTATACCCAGTGTAAAGATTATGAACCAGCAAAGATTCCATCAAAGCATTAAACCCTTCTGCGGCTAAAAGAAACAGAAAAGGGGAAAGAGGGTCTCCTTGCCTCAACCCCCTCCCCAAAGAGAACTCATCCGTAGAAGATCCATTAACCAAAACTGATGCCGTGGCTGTACTTATACACTCCTTAATCCATTTACGCCAAAGAGTCGGAAAGCCCATTTCTAACATCACCGCCTGCAAGTAACCCGAGTCAATTGAATCATATACTTTCTCGAAATCCACTTTAAACAGAATCAATTCTTTCTTGCATCTGTATGCGTCATCAACAATTTCATTAGCCACCAAAATGCCATCCATAATCTGACGACCCTTAATAAAAGCGGACTGAGTGTCCGAGACGACAGAACCAATCACTGAACGGAGTCTACACGCCAAAACCTTTGCCAAAATTTTATACATACTTCCCACCAACGAAATTGGTCTCAAATCATTTAGGTGCTGAGGACTATCAACCTTAGGGATCAGAGCAATAAAAGTGCTATTAATTCCTTTTGCCAACCTGCCATTCCGATGAAACTCCGTCAAAAATCGCATAATGTCTTCGTTCAACATATCCCAAAATTCTTTTATGAAACCAAAACTAATCCCGTCAGGACCCGGACATTTGTAACTCTCACATTCCCACACTGCCTCCTTCACTTCCTCCACCGAGAATGGCCTAGTTAAAACCGCCCCCTCCCTAGCAGGCAACTTACGAAAATTGAGACCCTCCATGGTGGGGCGCTGTGCATGTTGTTTCTGGAAATGTAATGAGAAGTGAGAAAACACAGCATTCCGCACATTTTGGACCCCATCGATCTGAACGCCATTTACAAAAAAGAACGGGATTGAGTTTCTTCTGCGCCTGTTTGACATAATACCATGAAAGAATTTTGAGTTTGCATCCCCTTCTTGTAACCATTGCATCCGTGACTGTTGCCAAGAAATGCTGGAATGTAGCCGTGATAAAGAAAACAATTCTTCGGAAAAATCATGGAGCTCCTCAATCTCCTCATCGCATAAATCAACCATCTCCCCTTTCAGATCAAGATTAGCAATTTGATCCTTCAGGTTCGAAATTCTTGCAGGTAAGTTCTGAACATGAGTTTGATGCCATTCTTTTAAAGCCAATTTTAGAAGCTTCAATTTTTCTTTTAGAACAAAGCCTCCCCATCCGTCTACCTGAAAGGACTGCCATCGATCACGAACAAAATTATTATAGCCAGAAAGAGACTCCCAACATTTCAACATCCGCAACGGTTTCGGCCCCCAATTTTCAACATCAATAGCAAGCACCAAAGGACAATGATCCGACAAGCCACGAGACATAGCGACCTGATAGCAGTTAGGCCATGTCAAACTCCAATTTTCAGACAGCAGGAACCGATCAATGCGACTCATCGACCTACCATCCCCTCTATACCACGTGAACATACGACCTCGGAGCGGAAGATCCATCAATAAGGCTCCGTCGCTAAGATTATTAAAATTATCACTCCACACCGCATTAAATACTCCACCAACACTGCGACGTTCCTCTCTACACCGAACCGCATTAAAATCACCACATACACACACATTAGAATCTGACAAAGTACCCAATCTGATCGATAAAGCATTCCACAATGTATGTTGCCGATATAAATCACAAGGGGCATATACGTTAAGCACAACAAACCCCGTTCCCGTCTTCACAAAACAACCTGATATTACCAACACATGTTCGAAAGAAATAGTCGACCACACCTGGACCTCCGCAACATCCCACATAGTAACCAGACCTCCCGAAGCTCCCACTGAAGGTTGAAAAGAAAAATCAGCAGTTACATTCCCCCATATAGCTTTACAGACTGTAGTATCAAACACAGCTAACTTAGATTCCTGTATACAAAGAATAAAAGGTTTTTTCTCCCGCACCAATTTTCCCACCTCTCTCCTTTTCTCAAAACTCCCTAAACCCCTAAATATTTAATTATAAATTTTAGTTTTAGACTATCATCACTTTCTTCAAACATCTCTTAACTGGTATTCTTCAATTTCGTATTGTGATTTTTGTTTCTAATTTTCTTTTTTCACATATGTCTTGACTACAAATTGATTTATGCAGCAAGCACTACAAGAAATTCTCTCTTATTATCCAAGGCCAAAAGTCGTGGACTTACCAAATTAGTTAGCCCAATTTTTTTATCATTGAATTAAGAGTTGATATAAACTTTTTTAGTCTACTTTTTTAAGTTTCTTTCTTATTGTATAAGATTTTTTTTAGGATGTGTTTGTAATTTCTATATGATATTTTTTGCACTTTGATTTTCTAAATTTGTATCCTTTTTTTTTTTTTGGTGTACCCAATTGGCACACTCATAAAATTTAAATAGATTTGATATCATATGCTTTAATTTCTTTTTAAAAAACTATCCTTTTTAAAATATAACAAATATTCGACATTTTCAATAGTGTTTTTATAAAAGGAAATGCTAACAAATGTTTTTAGAGCATTTTTATAAAGTCTAAAGAAAAATTGTCTTAGAAGATGTGTTCAACACATTAAACGTTTAAAAAGTAACTTATAAATTATTTCTATTTTTAAATCCTTGATGAAACTCTTTTTAAAATCAAATAAAAACTCAATAGACCTATTTTGTCAAAAAAAAAAAAAACTCAATAGACCTATCAAAATTGTAATTAAAAAAAAATTATATAAACATTATAATCAACTCTATTGTTTAGATCAACCAAATGTTGTTGCTCGATTTTTTATTTATGTAATGTTTGTTAGTCTATTTTTTTAGCTTTATTTTTTATTGTATTTCCTTACGTGTATATGAGTGACTATTTTTTCCATGGGAATGATAAGAAGGTAATAAAACAAATATTTGAAACTGCCAAATGTCCATTAGTAGAAGGGTTTTTATTAAACACATAGCGTCCTTTAGTTGCATTGCTCTCACATTAGCAGCAACATCATTATCAAAATTAAAAAAAAAAAATCATTCCACAATCGGAAAGCAGACAACAACAAAAAAAGAAGGAAAGGTAAATAACAAAGATCATACATGGAGGAAAAGAAAAACAGAAAGAGCTACTTCACATTAGCCACATGTAACAAAGGAAAGAAAAAAGAACAATTGAAAATTTTAGATAAATAAAAAAAAACAAATAAAGTGTAACATAGGTGAAGAAAGGAAAAATTAATGTGCAAAAAAGCAATCCTCTGGTATATTTGTTTAATCGATCCTCACAGACCACAAATCAAACCTACACAAAGAAACTAAAATATTGTCAGAACTCCCAATTTAAAAATCCCTAAAAGCATAGTCTTGCAAAGGAGAGGATAAATATGGTCAATTGAGTTTTCCTGAATGAATAAAAATAAGACTTACAATAAAAGAAAAATCCAAAAAATTACAGTTTACAAAATCGATTATGCAGAAACGTAGTAATCATACCCATCAATGTATACATATATTCCTATATTGCTCCTTCCATGTTCCATCTCACCCCTCATTATCTGCAAGCGTGTCCACTCATCACATATTAAATTGCTTTATAGATCTGAAACAAAAAAAAGAAATAATCAATAATCAGGGGTAAGCATTTCGGTCAAGCAGTGATACGACAATAGAGTTTTAACATTTCGGCCAACGATGTTGAATAGGAAAGATGAAAGATGTAAACAAAATGGAGGAATATAGTTCAATATCCATAGATATGCAGGTATATATACGATAATAAAATGTTTGTGAAGAGTTGCAATTACCTGCATTGGAAACGCACAACAGATGGCTGAGTGGATATTAAAAGGTTAAGAAGGTTGAAATACAAAAAGTCTGCAAATTCAATTTTTGTTTTCATTTTCAATGCTGAGTGCGTTTCTTTATTTTTTTTCCAGTAGAGTAGGAAGGGGCTTAAATTGCGATCAGAGTAGGCTGTTATTCTTTTTCCAAAAAAATAGCATAACATTAGGAACATTGTGATCATAGTAGGCTGTTATTCTTCTTTTTCCAAAAAAATAGAATAACATTAGGAATATAATTTGACTTTAGATAAACATTAAATGCAAAAGTGTGAAGGGAAAAATTAGGCTAGAGATTAGGTTATTCATTTCTAAAAAAAATAGCACCTAAATTGCCATGAGAGTAGGAAGGCTTAAATTGCCAGCAGAGTAATATAGGGCAGGGTAATTCCTTTCCAAAAAAATAACATAACATTAGGAACATTGCGATCAGAGTAGGCTGTTATTCTTTTTCCAAAAAAATAGCATAACATTAGGAATATAATTTGACTTTAGATAAACATTAAATGCAAAAGTGTGGAGGGAAAAATTAGGCTAGATATTAGGTTAAAATTATGTTATTCCTTTCCAAAAAATAGCACCTAAATTGCCATGAGAGTAGGAAGGCTTAAATTGCCAGCAGAGTAATATAGGGCGGGGTACTTCCTTTCCAAAAAAATAGCATAACATTAGGAACATATTTTGACTTTAGATAAACATTAAATGCAAAAATGTGGAGGGAAAAATTAGGTTAAATTTAGGTTAAGTACAGCGAGACAGATTAAGCTTTACCAGTAAGAGATAAGGGAAATTGCAAAAACCTCCCTTGAGGTTTGCTAAAATATCCCTTATACACCCCTTCTATTTTTTGATCAGACATAAACCTCCCTTACTTAATTTTCAATGTGATAAGCACCTCCATTGTAAGTTAACATTGTTAGCCTCCGTTACATTTCAATTGTGGCTTCCTCCATTTTTGCAATTATTCTTATATTTTTTCCATTCAAAGTTCTCTTCCATTTCCTATTTATTTCTCCTTTTGTTTTTCAGTATCTCAAATTAATAAATGGCAATGTTCAATCGAATATCGGTATTTATCTATACAGATGCGGTGATGCATTTTAATCCAAGTGTCGGTCATGACATAAGCACATGATGATAAGCCCTTAAACTATATCAATGTATTCTAATTTAATGGTTCTCATTCTAACTGTGTTAACTATAAACAGGCCTTAGTTACAAGAACGAGGCTAAAATGTAGAACTCTGTTGTTCTAACTAACGGTGTTAACTTGAGGGGACGTGAGTGTTCTTTTAAAACTAGAAGGGGTGTTTGTGTTGTTTAGTGAAACTTTGAAGGAGGTCAACGTAATTTTCTCTAAAAATAAACATAACAATTCGTACTTATATCACAAGCAATTGCAAAATATATTTATTTTATTATGTAAGACTTTTGAATTGAATTAAATACAATAAAGGTATTTACAAAGGACAATAGAACAATGCTTGTAATAAAAAATCGAGAGTAAGAATATATGAATCTTTAGTGTTTTCTTGATATATTTGTGCTTTCACTCTATATCTGTTGTTGGCATTTGTTTTTTAAGAACTTGAACTCTTTTTTAGAATCAATCAATATTAATAAAAAAGAAACGATATTTTCTGTATATGCCGATCGTGGTGAGTATTATTATACTATGTTTCAATTTCAAGAGATATTACATTGTTATTATTTCTGTTTCTCAATTGATTTGTATGACTTCTTGCAGGGTAATATAACTATGGGTTATGCTTTTATTAACCTCTTATCCCCTTATCTGATCATGCGTTTATATAAGGTTATTTGTATTTAATTGTTAATGTTTGTGAGAGAGTCCTTCATCAAGACGACACCTCCTGCGTTGGAGGGTGCGGCTTCCCGGTGACTACGGTTCATCCTCTTTTCCGGTGTGAAATCTTTGGTAGCTTGTGGCATCGTATATATCAGCGGGCCGTTATTTATTTCATATCTCTAAAGTCGGTTCGGGATCATCTTCATCAGTTTGGTCATATGGCAGGGTTACTGTGATTTACTCATTCTTTCCTCAAAGTGATCTGACATAATTGTGTTTGGGTTATTTGGAAGGAAAGAAACAACATGATTTTTAAGCACAAAGTTCAGGATTTGGTCCATTTATTAGACAACATAAAATTTATGTCTTTTTTATGGTTAAAAGCTATTATGCTCACTTCCGCTTTCAGTTATAATGACTGGTGGCGACACCCTTTATTATGTATGGGTGTTATGGAGTAGCTTTCTTCTTGTTATTTTTTCGTTGTGTTTTTATGGCAACATATACTTAACATTGTATTTTTTTGGGTGATTCTCTTTTGCACCCCTTATGCGAGACGAATCATTCTTGGTGATTTGTTATATTCCATTTTGGCTTCTTAAAAAAAATTGTTAATGTTCGTGTTCACGAATGTATAAGGTAATAATCTTTGTTAATATATATATACCGGAGTTTAATGGATATAATGGGATAGTGGACTTCTGACATGACACTTATCAACATTTTCCGCTACAAGAATTCCCCAATTTACTAAGAATTCAAAATTGCATTACTGAAGGATTTAGGCCCTCAGTAATTACCGGAGGACCATGCCCTCAGTAACACCAAAAAAACCCTCAATAACATTATTGACGGAATAAACCCTCAATATTTCAGTGATTTCCGTTACTGGCGGATAAATCCGACAGTAATATTCATGAGGAATCTGCCTTTGATTACTGACGGATATTTTTCGTCAATATTGACAATGAAGTACAGATTCACATGGCATTGTATTATGAGGGATGTAAATCTGTCAGTAATGTTATAACAGATTTAATAATCCGTCGGTACCCCTTAATTTCCGTCAGTAACCCGTTACATTATATTTTAAAAAAAAAAAGAAAATTAAAACAAGAAGAAACACGCATTTGGCTTTCCACCAGAAAAACACACATCTGGGTTTCCCTTCATCGCATTTGGCTTCATCTCAATCATTTTCTCTTCATCTTGTTTGCTTTCCAATCGTTTAAACATCAAAATCTCAACTGTTTTCCCTTCATCTCAATCGGTTCTCTCTTGTTTTTTGTTCAACCATGCTTTATCTCAATCGTTTTCCTTTCAAGGGTTTGCTCATGTGTTCATCTCATTAATAGGCAGCTGTCTGTTACCCGTAGAAGAAGATGAAGGGCGAAGAATAATGGTTTAGAGCTTGGTGAACCCACACACTTCATCAAAATCTTGAGGGATCAATACTAATTGAGGTGAGTTTCTCAAATTAGGTTCTAATTATAGCAAAAGGAAACTTGAATTTACAATTAAGATCAAGGAAATTGACATGCAATAGAACAAAAATTGAAACCCTAACTGATTTTCCCTTTTTGTTGGTGTGTTGTTACATGTGTGAATTTGATTAGTTAGGCTTGAAATTTGTATGTAGTCTTGAAATTTGTATGTGGAATTAATGAAAATTCTCATGTTAAATTAGCTTAATTCATTAATTAACTTATTTGTGTAGCAGCAAGTAGTAACAGAGTTATGAGTTTGGGTTTTAAAATGGTTTCCTTTGATCGTACAAATGAATTTTGGGAACATTGAGCAACTAGACATGAAATGTTCTTGTAACTGATGTTTATAATTTAAGTTTTAAATTTTTATCCAACACAACCATGGATGAATACCGAGATTCATAGAACAACACTCGCTTTGAGTTTTTCTACACCGTTTTGTAGGATTTTTGGATGTGCAAAGAACATGATTTTGTTGATGATTTTGTTGTTGGACATGTCATTGATGTGTCATAGAAAAAGGAAAATAACAAGGTCAACAATTCAATGGTTTTAGTGATTAGTTTAGTATTTGTATGTAATGGTTGAAATTGATACTGAATTTGGAAATCACAGCATTTCCTTGGTTACATAGAAAAAGAGGTTGATATATTTTGAGCATTATCCTTAGTTACATAGGAAAAGAGTTGATATATTTTGAGCATTATCAATGTTATGGTATTTGTCCACTAATGTTCTTATATCGGTTCTCGAGTTTTACTCTATAAGTTGCAAGAGATTAGTGTAAACTTTGACAACATGAAAATAATAAAAACAGACCTCAGTAATTTTGGCTTAGATTAGATTATTTCATATGACCCCTTTTGATTGTTCCTTTACATCCTACATAAAGAATATGTAAATTAGTTTATGAATATTTATATTACTATGACTGTGTGAAGGAGGGGATGGTGGGGGAGTTATGGGAGGGTGGTGAATTTGGAGGTACTTGGAGGCGACCCCTTTTTGAGTGGGAGATGGATCATTTGGAGGCCCTCTGCAGCTGCTACTGATTTTTCTGGCTTTGGCTAATTTATAACAATGTTAGTTAATTGTTTAGGGGCTGTATAGATGCTTTTGGATTGGCTGCTGTTGCTGTTTTATTTGATTTTTCTTACATTTTGTTGGGCGCCTACTGCTGGTTGTTGTTAGCAACTGAGGTTTGTCAGTGTTTTTTCTGTTTTTAAGTGATTTGAACGTGTTTCCGCCTATATACGGTATTTGTAGTTCGTTTCTTTTGGGATCCTTATACGATTTGTGCAGGAATCCGTCAGTAATTACTGAGGGAATAATCCCTCAGTAATGCTTTGTCAGAACTACCACTCCATTACTGAGGGAAAATTCCGTCAGTAACATTACTGACGCTCATATTACAGAGGGACTCAAATCCGCCAGTAATGGATATTACTAAGGGTTTTTTGTATTAATGAGGGATTATCTCCACCAGTAAAAACGAAAATTCTTGTAGTGTTCATATGGTTTTTCTAAATTTTTTTATAATAATCTCTGTTAATATACTCCATATACAAGAGTTTAATGGATATAAATGAGACAGTGGATTTCTGACATGACCACTATCAATATTTTCATACAGTTTTTCTAAAAAAAAAAATTACCATCGAATTTACAAATTATTAATAAAAGTATTTTTAATATGTAATTTTAATAAAATGGATACACTTAATTAAAACTTCTAAAATTTCAAAATACTTTTTGTTTTAGGAAAAAAGTTTCAAAATATACAAAGTATTAATTTGGTTTAATTGAAGGAATAAAATTATGCTTGTTCTTGTTGATTAAGAACCAAGGTCTTAAGCCATTCTCTATGTTGAAATGTTGGAAAGGATTTTTCGGGTTATAAGGAATTTGTTAAAAACAAGTGGACATCTTTTGAGTTTGATGGATGAGGACGGTTTATGTTAAAGGAGAAGTTGAAGATGATCAAGAGTAGTTTGCATGAATGACATTCAATACATAGCTCTAATATTGATGGCAAAAACATAGGCTAAGAATCTTCAGTTGGATACAAAGAGGGAGGAGGTGGGTTTGAATGATTTTAAACAAGAGGAATTACATTTCACATCTTCCTCTATTTTGTCTCTTTCCAAGATCCGGCGTAGTATGCAATGGCAAAATCCGTGTATACTTTGGATAAAATGGGAGATGCTAACTCAAATTTTTTTCATGGTGTGATGTTTAGTCGTACACGAACCTATGTTATAATGCGTGTTGAGGTTAATGGTGAGAGGATTGAAGGTGTTAATAGTGTTAGAGAAGCGGTTTTTAATCATTTTGAGAATCACTTCAAATTTGTTACGTTGGTCAGACCTGGTATGGAGAATCTTTCTTTCAATACTCTTAGTTTGGTGGGCGCCAGCCGTCAGATGTCTTTTACCGAAGATGAGGTAAAGAGGACTATTTAGGATTGTGATAGTTACAAAACTCCAGGCTTGATGACATCAATCTTGGTTTTGTTAAAGATTTTTGGGGAGTGCTCAAATTTGATGTTATGTGGTTCATCTCATATTTACGGTTAATAAAATTTATTTTATTTCTTTGAATCAAGAATAGTAATGTAAATATATAGATAATTAATATTCTTATATATATAGTAGATGTATAGTATATAAAAATAATGAGAAAACTATATATTTTATAATGATATATGTTAATAGTTTAAGAGATAACAACATTACAATCTATGCGAGTATTTTATTTTATTTTTTTATAATTGTAATAGATTTTAGAATTTACCATTATTTTATATTTCTAATATATATAATATTCATTTTCAAATGAAATGCATGATTTCAAAAGTCATATTGAATACATGAAAATGTGGAGCTTGTATTCTTATACATTATGTGATTGTAGTTACATTTTTTTTTGTTGACAAAATGTGATGGTGGTTACATGTATGTTAGTTGGTGGTCTTTGTAATTGAAATGAATGACTCTTATAGTCATATTTAATTCATGAAAAGGAGAATCAGCCGTGTATGATTTATCTAATACTCAAATCAAAAGTTGATATGTTTAGGAGGACTAATTATTTATTTAACCCTAAAATTAAAAATAATAATGATTTTCTAAAAAAAAACTTCAAGCAAGATAAAAAAAAACATCAATCATACGAAATAATTGGAGGTAAAAGTATTTGAATTAAATTTAAATCTTGTAGTCATGTAGTGCCTTTAATATCTCTCAATCTTTTTTTTTCTCATTGTATAGGATCACCAATCAAAAAAGTCTCACTGTGCCTGCCTCTCTCAACCGATCAATTTTCCTTTTCATTCATTTATTTTATTCTCTTTCTATTAGATTTGGATCATTTTCCTAGGACTATAATTAGGTTATCGTCGTGGGCTGTGAAGCCCAAATACTTCAAAATGGATAACGTACGGTATCCCCTGCGTATCATGTACCGATACCTGTCCGATACTTCCTTATACGTATCATAAGAGTATCCGAAGATTAAATTTTATTTTTTTAAAAAATAATTATCCAATACTTCCCGATACGTATCAGAAGAGTATCCGAAAATTAAATTTTATTTTTATTTTTTTGAATATAGTGCTTCTTTTTTGGATCGATATAGTATAACACTAACAATGTTCCTTTTGGATATAGTATAACACTGATGGTGCTCTTTTTGGGATATATTGTGTATGTACTTGACTAATCATCACTCTCTTAATCATCAATATTATTTATATTTATGTTGATGTGCTACGAGCCTATGACTGATTTCTTGTGTTTGTTAATATATTTGCACATTAAAAAAATGATTATAATTATATTGTACATTTAATTATATTTTTTTTTATTAACATATCTCAACCGTATCATATCTTGATTTTTGAAATTTTATCGTATCGGCGTATCGGTACAGTATCATATCCATATCGTATTTTGTATCCGGGCTTCACAGGTCGTGGGCTATATCTTTTCTCTAACAAACGTTCCTTGATTGGTTTGTTCTTTTCGAATATTAATTAATCAGGAAATTTAAATAGCTAGGTTTTTCATAAAGCAGTATGAAATAGCTAGGCTACGTAAGTTTTGCGTGAATCAAATGGCTCAACAGTTGTGCTTCAATGGGTATTTTGTGAATGCTATAAAGTTTTGGATTTCATGTGTATATGGTGTACGGTTATGGTTTATAGTGTCATTTCCTTCATTTATATCTGTACAAATATATATTGGAATATAATCCCAGTATGTAGTATGTTATTGTTTTAATATAATAAGTTATTGAACCCAAAGCTATTGATTTCGATGTGCTTAAAATTTCGGGACACTAGTCTGTGAGTTTCCTTGATTTCTAAGAATGAATTGATTTAAAAGTATTTGAACAATTATACTATAATGAATTAACAGCGTGTACAAATGAAAAAGGTAGTAGGGAATTTCATATTATTATGTTTCTATATGTTTTCATAAAGGATAAAAAGAAATTGGGTTTCTATTAGGCCCTGCACGTTTCCAAATAATTTTTACTTAGGCCGTTTGCAGTCCCAGATGCTTCATGACTTGGTATATTATGATTTAGTCTTTAGAGTTCTTAATTTGGATCGTGTACATATACCTTATAGGAAAATTGTAGTAAAGGGACTTTGATGGGAACTGAAGATCGTGACGGGAACCTAAATCTTCTACTGATTTTATCTTGTATTAGAAGAGATACGTCTCGTTACTTAAAATAAAATCACCTGTACTGCCACAATAATTTAGTCAGAGAGATGGGATAGGGGGACCCCATAATCCCCCCACTCCTCCACTCTCCTAAACATCCTCAACTCCGCACTTCTACGACTAACTATAAAAATAAGAGGTTACACATATGAAGCATGGACTCTAATACGGACACCTGACACAGCACCGCTGATATAAAAAATATAGGACACGGACACCGCCACATATATGTTAATTTATTTAAAGACAATCTAAAATGAAAATTAAAATACATATATAAACATCTAACTTGAGCAATATATATCATTAGAAAAAGTTATTGACCTTTATTTATTCATCTACTATAACAAAAATCTAAAAATAATATAACCAGTTGTAATGTCTATAACCAATAATTGATCAACATTTCTCACAACATATGTAACTCTTGTATCTATGGTGTCTGGAAGCAATAGAGAAAAAAATCGTTTTAGATATTTGTCTGAGTTGTCCGACACGACTCGTATGAGTGTTATATAGGTGTCGGACACCGATTTTAGGAGTGTCGAAGTAGAGAATAAAACAATTATTTAGGACACCGGTTCGACATGTGTTGTACGGGCGTCATAGGAGTGTCAGACACCGCGACACGCCTAGTCCTAGAGGTGTCCGTGCTTCCAAGGGTTCATGGACTCCTTCTTCCCCACAACCCTAGTTTCCTCAGAGATATAGTAACATTACCCCACCCGTTTGTTCAACACCGGCAGCACCTTCATCCATCCTAAGAGCTCCCCATTGTCATCTCCATAGCAAGGAGGATCTCTACTACTGTACACAGAAAATGTACAGAAATCCTTTTTTTTCAGCTATGTGAATACTGTCGAGCACGATTTTAGTGTCTTGGACTACTTATCAGACTTAATTTGCTGTTTGTATGGCAAACATGGTGCATATGCTGTTGCAACACTTCCTTTCTCCGTCAGGGAATGAATTAGTATCTTCTTGTCCGGCTTTGTTCCAACCGAAATACTTTAGTTTCTGGAGATTTCTCTTACTTTGAACTTGCTTGACAACATTGAGGCACATTCCTTTGTCTTCCGATACATAGTTATTGCTTAACTTTGAACTTGCAAGGTCATTCTTTTGAAGTTATTGATTAGGATCACTGCACTATATATGCCATTAAGTCAATTAGATTACTCCCTGCCTAAAGGAGAGCATGTCAAAATCTACTCACATTAAGGTAGTATGTCTATATTTATTTTTTGTTTTACTGCAGACTAGTTGATACTTTTGAAGGAAATGTAGTATCTGGCTACTTTATGCTTAAAACTTGAATCTGTTTTATCGTAGGCTAAGTTTATCATATTTAGTAAAGTTAATAAGTTATGAGGTACAATAGTATTGCTCAACTTGGCTACTTGTAACATAAATTTGATCTGATTATTGGCTAGATATTGCTTTGTTCTCTTTGCTGCTGAATTTTATTTGAATCATCATATTCAATTGAATTGCATCTCTTTTGTTATGCACATGTAATATGATATGTTTAGACGGTCTGTGCTTTTTGAAAGGGATCTTGATGCCAATGATTTTTTCTTCCAGAGGGCCATATCTGTTTTATGTTTAAATTTTTATGTATCTATTTTATGAGTTGTTTCTAAGTAACTACTGCTTTATGGACAGGGTGACAACACTCAACTCTCATTCATGATATTTGATTCTATCGGGTTCCCTCCGGAGTTATTACACAGGCCATATTGCTTTGTTTCTAAGTAATGAATTAGTTTTATGAGGACACATATAAAATCCAATTTGCATTTAATTTGACTTTAGAAAAGATGATTTTTTGAAATAAAATAATAAAGTATGACAAAAGTTTGTCTTTTTTACTTATAATTTGAGATGAAGAAAATGAGTTTTTTCCATGTAATTTGGGGACACATATAAACATATTTGAAATGAATATAACAGTTACAATACTTTTTTTTTTGTCAAGTAGCGTAGTGACTAGAATTCACCTTATAAGATGAATAGGTGGGGGGTGTTCGGGGTTTGAACTCCGGCTACTGCATATAATAATGCATTGTCCTACCAATTGAGCTATGCTCACGGGACACAGTTACAATGCTTTTAATGCATACATTCTAGATCAATAGAACAAAAATAGATTTAAAAAGTTGTTCATTACTTCACATTGCAAGTTTGGAGACACAAGAGAATACATGATAACTTTTTAGTTCATAAACCAAGATGAACAATGTGAGGATCCAAGATGGTTAAGATTCGAGTTTTCCACTGTAAAAGGTCGAATAGTATCCGCGCTTGTTTAGAACGCACCATTAAGATGTTCCTGTTACAAAATAAATATTAAATTAGGTCAAAAGTAATTGGGCAAATGTTGATTTTTTTTTTTTTCAACGAAAAATATTCATGTTACTTCAAATCTTAAGAATGAAAATTACTTCTTTAATATTGGTTTTTTGAGCATTTGAACTGAAGAATTTCTGACTGGCCTTGAACCTTTGAATACTTGATCGAAGCTTTTACTTTTCAACGATGTTATCGTCCCATTTTTTGGTGGTGGCCGGGGTTTAAACCCCGAACCGTACATATATTATGCATTGTCCCTACCAACTGAGTTAAACTCACGAGTACATATTATCGTCCCATTTATTCTTATTAAATTCGTGCATAAACATTTGTGGTTGAAATTTAATATTAGCAATTTAAAAAGATAACTCATACTTTAGGGACTAGAATTAAATATAGGAAATTAAATACTTTCTCCGTTCCTTTCAAGTGTCTTTTTAGAAAATTAACATCAAATTAGATATGTGTATTTTTGCACATTTTCTTCCTATTATACCCTCATTTTAATCTACCAATAAATTTTTTTTTTTTTGCACACACTTTATCTTTCCAACAAATTGTAACAAACAGTTGTCAGTTATTATCTTTTTCTCCAACAAATTCCTACTTTTTGCGCACCCTCTCTCATAACAAACAATTGTTAAATTTCTTCCTTATGAACATTCATGGTGTCTTTCATTTTTCTTCTCTCAAATATGTTCTTTTACTTTGCACTTGAAATTTTAACAATTGTTACTCATCTTATTTATAGAATTTTAACTATTCTTGGAACCATTGTTGGTAACAAAATTTTGTTTAAATTTGAAGATATCAACAAACAAACTTTGTTTAAAAAAAACAAATTTAGTTTTCTAAATAGATGACATTAATTAGTTTTATTGAAAAGGATAAAAGAAATTGACAAAAGGTATAATTGACAAATCATACCCTTAAAATACCAAAAAGACAGTTAAATAGTAACAAAAATTTCACCCTAAAAAACACTTCAAAAGGAACAGAGGGGTACTAGCCATTTAAAAAAGATAACTCATTTACTTAGGGACTAGAATTAAATAGGAACATAACCATGTAGAAGGCGATAACATGACTTGGAGACAAAGTATTAAAAGTATAGCCGAAATTATCATGATTAATTTGTAAAAGAAAATTTAAATAAGATTAGAACAGACGTGAAGGAGAACAGAAATAGTGTATTACTGTTATACACAACTCTATTGACGTATATCTAACAACGACCTAAAATCATACCTAAAAGAAATTGTGATTAAAACATGATAAAGATGAATTTATGCTTACTCATTTGAATATGTTTGATAATTAACATTGTTCTTCTGTCTTCACCGTAATCATCGACCTCGTGTGTGATTCGTTTTCTGTTGAATAAACTCTTTCACTTTCACTTTCAGATGATTTGAATTTGCTTTCAAATTTGCCAACATAGTTTCTAGCTTATTCATCCTCTTTTCTAAAATTGTGTATCTTCTTTGATTCTTCTACTATGATGACTAGATAACTACTCAAGAGGAACCGTTATGCAGAGAGTTTTCCTCTGAAATTTGTAGCTGCTATGTCTCAACCTCTCATTCTCTACGTTATGTTCATCAACACTCCTGGTCGCGGTCAACAGTTACAAGTTTTATTTCTTACGTTTCTGGATCTAGATTTTCCAATTTTATTAGAGATTGATTTTGTTGTGTTGTAGAGTTCAATTCTATGTCTTTTTTACCGTCTCAACACTATTTTGGGGGTTTTTTTCTTTCAATTTTTTTCATATTTTTTCACCTAAACAAAATCCAGTGAATGTGATTTGTTGGGATTTTCATAAGTTGATTGATTCAATATCAAATGTGATTTATTTTATTTTATTTTCCTATATTTAAATTTCTTCCATTATTTTGCCTACAATGGTTGAATGAAGTTCTTGCTTTATGATAAGAATTTAGATCTAAACAACATGTTAATGAAGAGAAAAAGAGAAAAGAGGACTGACACTACAAAAAATGTGTACTTGTGAAAGGACTTATGAAAACCTGAAGAGACGGAATTACAAGTTAAAATAATAATAATAATAATAATAATAATAATAATAATAATAATAAACAACTGAGTGGGTCAATAAATAAAAAAGAGCAGATGACATGTTTAATTATTATTGCAGTGTGTTAAAATAGTGTGTCAAAGGTGTGACTCTAACATTACTCGAATCAATTTTTTGGCAGCTATTCCCTAGCAATTAAACTTGAAATTTATATGTATTATGTAACTCACCACCATGGGCAAAAAAAGAAAATCAAAAGTTCCTTGTTAGCATTTATCGTTAATAAAATTTATTTTATTTATTTCAATGAAGGATAGTAATGTAAATATATAGGTAATTAATATTCTTATATAGATAATAGATGTATAGTATATAAAAATAACGAGGAAACTAGATATTTTATAATGATATATGTTAATAGTTATAGAGGTAAGAATTTTTGTTTTACTACTTTTTTTTTTTAAAATAATGAATTTTTGTTTTAATACTTTTTTTTTTGAAATAATTTTTGTTTTAATACTTGTAAGGTACATGTGCGTTTGCATAAATGTCTTTTATTTATAGTATATGTGCAAAAAGAAGAAAGAAAATAAAAGAAGTAGAAGAGGAAAAAGAAGATGACAAAGAAGAAAACACTAACAAATGAGAGACCAACCAAACAATTAAAATAATAATATCCTAAAAATTGCGATGTTACTGAATACATGAAAATGAGGAGTTTGTATTCTTATACAACATGTGATGGTGGTTATATGTTAGTTGGTGGTCTTCTTTGTAATCGAAATGAATGACTTCAATAGTCATCTTTAATTCATGAGAAGGAGAATCAATCATGTATGATTTATCAAATATTCAAAATTGATAAAGATCCACATGTGTGTGTCTATATATATATATATATATATATATATATATATAATTGTTTATCATTTCTTTATTTACAATTCCCAACACTTAATTTTTAAAAATTAAAATTATCAATTTTTGATTAAGTTATCAATCAAAATTAAGTATCCAAGTTTGATATCTAATTTAATTAATACATGATAGATTTTACTCGTTTTCTTGGAGTGTAGTTTAATAGAGCATCCGTCTCCTAGAATTGGAGAGAAAATATCGTCCATTAAATATATTTATCCAACTTTTAAAATTTAAAATATCAACATCATAATATTCAAAAGAATACAAATATTTAATTTTTTTTTTGGAAGAAAATGAAAAATAATAATGATTTTCTAAAAAAATAAATATTCAAGCAAAATAAAGAAAAAACACCAAACATACTAAATAATTGGAGATAAAAGTATTTGAACTAAATTTTAATCTTGTAGTCATGTGGTGTCTTTAATATCTCTCAATTTTTTTTTGCTCATTGTGTTGGATCATCAATAAAAAAAGTCCCATTGCGCATGTCTCTCTAACCCGATCAATTTTCCTTTTCATTAATTATTTTATTCTCTTTCTATTAGATTTGGATCCTTTAAAGGGAGAAGTCCACTTTAAAATATCAATTAAGTATATAGACCAATATATGAAAATTTTAATGTAGATATTATAGGTATATCATAACAAATTATGAGATTTTTGAAATAACAACACTTGATTCTATTATATTATAGTAATCATAATTTTTTATTTTATTTTAATCAATTATATAAAATAGTGTGTTGGTTAAGGAGTCTTTTAGCAAGCTAGTTTCTCCACCTATTAATTTTGTTTGTTGCCATGTGTTATGCACCCCCTTTCTTTGGTTTTGATTGCCACTTGACATAAACCGAGAACTTCACTCGTTATTTAATTTTTATTTTGTGAAAGGTTCTTTGATGATTTGGTTTATATGGAATGGTATGGCTGGCTTAATGTATGCTGGATAAGTGTTTTTTTGTCGGTATTTTGTTTGCTTAGTTTATACCAATTCAAGTGCACATGTTAGAACATGTGTCTTATGATCGCCTTCTCTCCTAGGGTTAGTAGCGCCGCCGCTGTTGATCCCTCGTGAGTGTGTTGTTGTGGTTCGGTAGGTCATGCCTCACCTGAACATTTGCTCTGCTTTATGCCATTTCTGTGATCGTGTTCCTTATATGAGTCCCTTACCATCAATTTGTTTTCTTCCATAAGGCCTACCAAGGAAAATGAGCCTAATGATGTGGAATTGTCGGGGTGTTGCAGTTCCCGACCTTAAGTACCTAGTTCGGCATTTCAATCCAGACCTTTTATTTTTAAGTGAGACTCTAGCTCACCGAAATAAAATTGAAGAACTTCGTTTTTTGCTTGGTTACAATTGTTGTTTTCCAATAGACCGCACCGGTAGAGGCGGAGGTCTTACATTATTTTGGCGTAATTCTTTACATTGTCAACTTGTTGATTTTTTGAGTAATCATATTACTGTTGAGATAAATGATATTGCTCTTGGTACTTGGAGACTTACCGGCTATTATGGCTATCCTAATGGTGGTCGTAGAACTGCCGCTTGGAATTTTCTTCGACAACTTTCTAATCAATTTACAGGTCCTTGGTGTATCTTTGGTGATTTTAATGATATCCTTGATGCGAGCGAGAAAAGGGGGCGCACCACTAGACCTCCGTGGCTTATAAACGGTTTTCGTCAAGCTGTTATTGATTCAGGTTTGTCTGATGTTCCAATTGAAGGTTATCCGTTTACTTGGTTCAAAAGTCTAGGCACTCCACGTGCCGTCGAAGAAAGGTTAGATCGTGTACTTGCTAACAATTTGTGGTTTAATATTTTTTCGAATGCTACTGTTGAAACTCTGGTAGCACATGCTTCTGATCATTATCCCATATATGTAAATGTTGCTCCTACTCCTCGGCCTCATGTCTCTAAACGCCATTTTCGTTACGAAAATGCGTGGCATCTTGAACCGGGTTTTAAGGATCTTGTTACTAATTCTTGGCATGAATGTTCCACCCAGACTATTATTCCAAAGCTTTCCTCTTGCGCGGAAGACATGTCTGTTTGGAAAAAATCACATTGTCATAAATTAAAAACTGATATTGAAGATTGTCGTAAACAATTGCAGGAAACTCGGTTAGGATCTTCTGGCGAGGACCAAGTTCGCATGTTCGAGCTAAGGAAAAGAATGCAACGGCTGCTGTCCCAAGATGATGCTTATTGGCGTCAATGCGCAAAATCTCATTGGTATAAGGATGGCGACCGTAATACCAAGTTTTTCCACGCTTCGGCTACGGCTCGAAAGAAGGTAAATCGTATAACCTCTCTTGATGATGGTGCTAGTAATAAAATTACTAATGAGCAGGATATGCAAGAAGTGAAACGCAATATTTTGTAAATATTTTTCAACAACAGAATAGTGATTCTTCCTCCGTTATTGATGTTATTAATCTGTTTGTTTTTGATAATGACAATGAAATGCTCACGGCCTCTTTCTCTAAGACCGAGTTCAAGGATGCTATTTTCTCTATGCATCCAGACAAGTGATCAGGCTCTGATGGCTTCAATCCGGGTTTTTACCAGCACTTTTGGAATTTATGCAGTGATGATATTTTTAAAGAATGTTGTGGTTGGTTAGATACAGGACAATTTCCCCCATATTTGAATATTACTAACATTGCCCTTATCCCAAAAGGTTCTATGCAGGTTAGCATGAAGGATTGGTGCCCTATAGCACTTTGTAATGTGTTATACAAAATCATTTCGAAAGTGTTAGCAAATAGGTTGAAGAAAGTGCTGCCTAAATGCATTTCTGACAATCAATCTCCCTTCGTCCCGGGACGCTCCATTTTAGATAATGCTATGGTAGCAATTGAGATTTTACATTTTATGAAAGCCAAGACGCGAGGGGAAGACAGGTATGTTGCTCTAAAACTTGATATTAGCAAAGCCTATGATCGTATGGACTGGAATTATTTGAGGGCTGTTTTGAATAAGACGGGTCTTCATGACCGTTGGATTCACTGGATGTGTATGTGTGTCGAATCAGTGGATTATTCTGTGCTTGTAAATGGTACACAGGTCAGTCCTATTATTCCAGGGTGGGGTCTCCGTCAAGGGGATACCCTCTCTCTCTCTCTCTCCCCATACTTGTTTATTATTTGTGCAGAAGGCTTATCTTCACTTATCAGAGATGTCGAGACAAGAGGTGTCCTCACGGGTACAAAGGTTTGTCGTCAAGCACCGTCAGTTTCCCATCTTTTGTTCGCTGATGATTGTTTTCTCTTTTTCAAAGCTAATAAGGATCAAGCACATGTTATGAAAAATATTCTATCCACTTATGAATTAGCTTCTAGTCAAGCGATCAGTTTACCAAAGTTCGAAATATATTGCAGCCGTAATGTTCCTGATGACCTCAAAGCTAACATTACAGATATTCTAGGCGTCCAAGTAGTGTTGGGAACAGGTAAATATTTGGGCTTACCTTCTATGATAGGCCGAGATCGAAATGCTACTTTTG